>Ga0256842_1000595_pt1 | contig 31732 bp, 31 predicted proteins | sample 4559240metaG_FD_185973 | JGI IMG/M metagenome (GOLD analysis project Ga0256842, IMG submission 185973) | Hydrothermal vent microbial communities from Guaymas Basin, Mexico - 4559-240 | ecosystem: Environmental > Aquatic > Marine > Hydrothermal vents | place: Mexico: Guaymas Basin | collected... | reverse complement strand
ATATATGGATAGATATACACAATCACTCGGAGTGCCATCATCAAGTTTAAAAAAATTATCATCAATTTCTATAAATCTTAAAGGTTTTGTAAGAGTCAAAGAGTGTCCACAAGCTGATTTTTCAGTGGCAGGAGCTACTACCGTAACTATGACATCTTTTATGCTTTTGATAGTTTCGACAAGCTCTAAAAGCCCCTCACTCTCATATCCGTCATCATTTGTAATAAGAATGTTTTTTTTCACTTTGATATCTCCTTTAGGGATATTATATCAAAATATGGATATCATTTTAGAAATCAAATCGAGAGTAAATATGAAAAAAATTCTATTATCGGCACTTGAACCGTCGGCCAATCTTCATTTGGAGCCGATTTTAAATATAGTTGAAAATTATACCCTCAAGGGTATATTTGATCCAAGATTTGGCACTCCTTTACACCCCTCATCAGACTTTTCCGTTATGGGTTTTATAGATGTTATAGGCAAGATAAAAATGGCAAAGAGGGCGATAAATGAGATGGTAGAGTTGAGCCATGAGTGTGATACTGCTTTACTTATAGACTCTCCGGCTTTCAATCTACCCTTAGCTAAAGCATTAAAAGAGAAAAATCCAAATATCAAAATCATTTACTATATACTTCCTCAAGTTTGGGCATGGAAAGAGAAGAGGGTGGCAAAAGTTGAAAAGTATTGTGATATTTTGGCATCAATTTTGCCTTTTGAAAACAGATACTACAATAGAAGTATTTTTGTAGGACATCCGCTACTTGATGAAATCAAAATTTTCAAAGAAACCGTTAGTAGTAATGGTAAAGTTGCTTTTCTGCCCGGTTCAAGAAAAAGTGAAATAAAATCTTTAATGAAAATCTATAAAGAAGTGGCAAAAAGTATAGATAAGAAAAAAATTATAGTCATACCAAAACATTTTAAAACGGATGAGTTGGGAGAAATTTATGGAGATTTGAAAGATTTTGAGATATATCATAATACGGAAAAAGCTTTAAACGAGAGCGATTTTGCTTTTATCTGTTCTGGAACGGCAACTCTTGAGGCGGCTGTGATAGGTACACCTTTCGTACTGGCTTATAAAGCAAAGAGGGTAGACTATTTTATAGCTAAAATGTTTGTAAAGTTAAAACATGTAGGATTGGCAAATATAATATTTGATTTTGAGGGCGAAGAGGAGTTTCATAAAGAGTTTTTGCAAAAAGATGTAACTGTCAAAAATCTACTATTTGTTTATGATCAAATAGATAGAAAAAAGTTTTTAGAAAAATCTAAAAAATTAAGAGAAATTCTTAAGCACGGCAGTGCAAAAACTGTAGCCGATATGATATAATACACTATTGTATTTATGTGCGGTATTTTAAAAATTAATTACTTAGGAGAATATATGCAAAAAGAGCCTATCACTCAAGCTGGATATGATAAACTTTATAAAGAGTTAAATGATTTAAAAAAAGTTCAAAGACCCGAAACAGTTATCGAGATAGATATTGCAAGAAGTCATGGGGATTTGAAGGAGAATGCCGAGTATCATGCTGCAAGAGAAAAACTTTCGTTTATAGAAGCGAGAATTGCTGAGCTTAGTAGTTATCTTTCAAAAACTCAAGTAGTGGATCCTTCGGCATATCATCACGATAGGGTTAAGTTTGGTTCGACGGTAACATTGGAAGATTTGGATAGTGAAGAGATTGTGACTTATAAAATTGTAGGAGGACACGAGAGTTCTCCTGAAAATGGATTGATATCATATAATTCTCCTTTGACTAAACAGCTTCTTGGAAAAGAGGAGGGGGATGAGGTTGAAGTAACACTGCCTTCCGGAACAAAAGAGTTTGAAATATTAAAAGTAGAGTATAAATAGTGAAAAAGATAAATGTTGCAATCATTGGAGCAAGCGGTTATACCGGACTTGAACTTATCAAGATACTTATTGCTCATCCCGGTTTCGAGATAGCTTATATAGCAAATAGTGAAGGAGAAATGGAGTTGGATGAACTTCATACATCATTAAAAGGAGTCTTTAATATAAAAGTTTCTAAAGCAAATGCAAAAGATGTATCCAAAGCAGCTGATTTGGCATTTTTGGCACTACCTCATAAAACATCTATGAGCTTTGCAAAAGAGCTTTTAAAAAGTGGAGTAAAGGTAGTGGATTTGTCTGCTGATTATAGGCTTGAGTTGGACACTTATGAAAAATATTATTGTAAGCACGAGGATAAAGAGCATCTTAAAAATTCAGCCTATGGACTTCCTGAATTTTTTAGAGAGAAGATTAAAAAAGCAAACTTAGTGGCAAATCCGGGATGTTATCCGACTGCCTCTTTGCTTGGAATTTTACCGTTTTGTAAATTTATAGATGAAAAATACCCTGTCTTTATAGATGCAAAAAGCGGAGTAAGTGGTGCCGGGAAAAAATGTACCCAAAAAACTCATTTTGTTTCTATCAATGAAAACTGTTTTGCATACAATCCTCTTATACATAGACACGAGCCTGAAATCAAAGAGAAGATGAAAATCGTATCGGGAGTGGACTTTGATGTAAATTTTGTTCCCCATCTTTTACCTTTAACAAGAGGTGAAATGTGCGATATGTATATGCTTTTAAAGGATGATTTGGATCCGATAAGTTATCTGGAAGATTTTTATAAAAACGAGAGATTTATCAGAGTATCTAAAAAACCCGTAGATATCAAATCAGTAGCCGGAACAAACTTTTGTGATATCTATGTAAAAAAAGTCGGTAAAAAACTATATATCAATAGTGCTATAGACAATATATTGAGAGGTTCGTCATCCGCGGCGATAGCAAATGCCAATCTTATGTGTGGCTATGAAGAGTATGTAGGTATCCCAACTATCGCTTATGTGCCATGACAAAAAGAAGAGTTATTGAAGATGGAGCTATTTTTGTAGCTGATGCTCATGTGAGAGATGGCAGAGAAGAGTTTTTTGAATTTTTACAGCAAATAAAATCTAAAAAGATTAAAACTACACAACTTTTTTTAATGGGAGATATATTTGATCTTTTGGTTGGAGGAGTAAGATATACCCTTAACTACAACAAAAAATATATAGATTTGATAAATGAGTTGTCAAAAGAGATACAAATATACTATTTTGAGGGAAATCATGACTTTTCTTTAAAGAAGATATTTCCAAATATTGTGATTTTCCCCATAGAAAAACAACCTGTTAAATTTAAACATCGTGAAGATAAAATACTGTTGTGTCATGGAGATATAGTTACACCTTTAATATATAAAGTTTATACAAAGTTTATTAGAAATAAAATGGTTCTATATATAGCCAGTTTTTTTGATACTGTGTGCGGAGGTTGTATCGTAAAAAAGATTATTGATGGCCAAAAAAATAAGTTACTTTGTAGAAAAATTGAAAATTTTGAAGATATAATTTGTCAAAGAATGAGAAAACTTGACATTAAAGATATAAAATATTTTATAGAGGGTCATTTTCATCAAAATAGAGAATTTGATTGTTTAGAAAAAAAATATATAAATCTTCCAAGTTTTGCATGCAATAAAAGTTTTTTTATTGTACAATCTCAAATAGGTTTTAAAAATATTCAATTATAAGATGTATTTTTGGCAAAGGAGATGCAAAAAGTGAAAAAACAAGATGTATTGCAAGTCGGCTCCAATGAAATGGAACTTGTGGACTTTCGTATATTTAAAAAAGATGGCGATAAAGTTTATGAGGGAATTTATGGAGTAAATGTTGTAAAAGTAAGAGAAATTATTAAAATTCCAAATATTACAAAAATCCCTAATGTCCCTCCCTTTGTGGAAGGTATCTTTGATCTTAGGGGAGTAGTGATACCAGTTATCAATCTTGCAAAATGGATGGAGATAGAAACACCCAAGGACATAGGTATAAAACCAAGAGTATTGATAGCGGAATTTAACGGTATGCTTATAGGTTTTATCGTTCATGAAGCAAAAAGAATAAGACGAATTAGTTGGAAAGATATAGAATCAGGCAGTTTTTCTATGGGCAATGGTGTTTTAGACAAAGCTCAAATAACCGGAGTTACCAAGATAGAAAATGATGAAGTTTTGTTGATACTTGATCTTGAAACTATTATGGAAGAGCTTGGTATTTATCAGCCGAATATAGATATAGAAGATGGTTTGATAGATAAACTCGGGGGGTTGGCTCTTATAGTGGATGATAGCACAACAGCCAGAAAGCTTATGAAAGATGCACTAGAAAAAATGGGCATGAAGCCTATCGAAGCAAAAGATGGTATGGATGCTTTGAAAAAACTTGAAGAGTTATACAATGTATATGGTGAAGGTATTACTAAAGAACTTAAAATCATTATAAGTGATGTTGAGATGCCTCAAATGGATGGTTTTCATTTTGCGGCAAAACTAAAAGATGATGAGAGATTTGAAAATATTCCTCTTATTTTTAACTCTTCGATAAGCGACCATTTTAGTGAAATACGAGGAAAAGAGGCGGGAGGAGAGGCATATTTGACCAAATTTGATGCTCCTGAATTTTATAGTGAAATATCAAGAGTTGTAAAATCTCATATTAGTAGCGAGGAAAAATAATGGATGATATGCAAGAAATATTAGAAGATTTTTTAATAGAAGCTTTTGAACTGATAGAGCAGTTGGATCAAGATTTGGTGGAGTTGGAGAATAACCCTGAAGATTTAGAGTTGTTAAATAGTATATTTAGAGTTGCACACACTATTAAAGGTTCAAGTTCCTTTTTAAATCTTGATACATTAACAGCTTTAACTCACCACATGGAAGATGTACTAAATAAAGCAAGAAAGGGTGAGCTTGTTTTAACTCCATCAATTATGGATACCGTATTGGAGTCAATAGACATGATGAAGGCTCTTTTGGTTAGTGTGAGAGATACCGGTAGTGATGAAAATGCGGATATAGATATAGAACCGATTTGTAAAAGGTTGGATGCTATTTCCAAAGGTGAAGATGCGGAAGAAGTTGAAGTGGAAAATACTAATGAAGCAGATAAAGAGGAAACTCAAGAATCTCAAGAGACTCAAGAACAGAATACCCAAGAAGAGCAAGAAGAAGAGATGGATATGTCTGATATGAGTGATGAAGAGGTTGAAGCTGAGATAGAGAGACTTTTGCAACAAAAAAGAGAAGAGAAGAAAAAGAAAAAAAGTCAAAAAAAGACTACGGAAACTCCTGCTAAAAAAGAAGAAAAGAAAGAAGATAAAAAACCTCAGAAAACAGCACCTAAACCACAAAAAGCCAAAAAAGCTGCTCCTGTAAAAAAGAGTACGGGAAGTTCATTGGAACAAACTATCAGAGTTGAGGTTAAAAGACTTGATCATCTTATGAATCTTATAGGTGAGTTGGTTCTTGGTAAAAATAGACTTTTAAAGATATATGATGATGTAGAAGAAAGATATGAAGGAGAGAAATTTCTTGAAGAGTTAAATCAAGTGGTTTCATCAGTTTCTACTGTTACTACGGATTTGCAAATAGCAGTTATGAAAACAAGAATGTTACCTATTGCTAAAGTATTCAATAAATTTCCAAGAATGGTAAGAGATCTTTCAAGAGAATTGAATAAAAATATTGAGCTTAAAATTTCAGGTGAAGAGACTGAGCTTGATAAGTCAATTATAGAAGAGATTGGTGATCCTTTGGTGCATATCATTAGAAATTCATGTGATCACGGAATTGAAGATGCCGAAACAAGACTAAAAGCCGGAAAGCCGGAGCATGGAACTATCGAACTTAAAGCATACAATGAAGGAAATGCTATAGTTATTGAGATAGTTGATGACGGTAAAGGACTTGATCCTGATATGCTTATACAAAAATCTCTTGAAAAAGGTATTATAACTGAAAGAGAAGCTGATAACCTTAGTGAAAAAGAAGTCTTTGGTCTTATATTTAAGCCCGGTTTTTCAACTGCGGCAACAGTAACAAATGTTTCCGGTCGTGGTGTCGGTATGGATGTTGTTAAAACAAATATTGAAAAACTTAACGGTATCATCGATATAGATAGTCAAGTTGGAAAGGGAACTATTATCAAGTTAAAGATTCCTTTGACTCTTGCTATCATTCAAGCTTTACTTGTCGGTGCCCAAGAGGAGTATTTCGCCGTGCCTCTATCATCTGTTTTGGAGACGGTTAGAGTACCTGCTGAAGAGATATACTCCATAGAGGGCAAAGATGTTTTGAGACTTAGAGATGAAATATTGCCTCTTGTTAGACTTTCCGATGTGTTTAATATCGAAGAAGTTTTTGATAGTGGTGAGAATTTGTATATAGTTGTTATTGCACTTGCTGATTCAAAGCTTGGAGTTGTAGTAGATACACTTATAGGACAAGAAGAGATAGTTATCAAATCTCTTGGTGACTATTTGCAAGGTATTCAAGGAATTGCAGGGGCTACGATTAGAGGTGATGGTAGAGTTACATTGATAGTTGATGTGGGTGCTCTTATGGAACTTGCAAAAAACACTAATGGTGGAATTAAAAAATTAAGTGATGCTAAAGAAGATTCAGCCAAAAAAGATTCGAGTGATTATAATGTTTTAATTGTAGATGATAGTAAAACAGATAGAATGATTATGCAAAAAGCTTTAAAACCTCTTGGCTTAACGATAACAGAGGCTACAAATGGAGTAGAAGCCTTGCAAATGTTAAAATCAGGTGATACTAATTTTGATATAGTGCTTATAGATATAGAAATGCCAAGAATGGATGGCTATACTCTTGCTGGAGAAATAAGAAAATATTCAAGATATAAACATCTTCCTCTTATAGCAGTTACATCAAGAACTTCAAAATCAGATAGGATGAGAGGTGTTGAAGTGGGGATGACAGAGTATATTACAAAGCCATACTCTTTAGAATACCTATCTAATGTAGTTAGAAAAAATTTAAAACTTCCAATGGAGTAAATAATGAGTGAAAAATTAAAATCAATAATGCAAAAGCAACAAAAGCAGCAACAAAATAGTGAAGAAAAAGATCAAGAAGAGGTTATGCAGCTTGTAGGCTTTATTATAGGAAGCGAAGAGTTGGCAGTGCCGATACTTAATATTCAAGAGATCATAAAACCGATAGAATGCACAAAAGTTCCCAGTGTTCCCGACTATGTGCTTGGTGTATTCAATCTTAGAGGCAGTATTTTGCCTCTTATAGACTTAAGAAGAAAGTTTGGTTTACCTCCGGCTTCTCAAACTGAAGATACAAGATTTATAGTGATAAAGACTGAAGATAGTGAAGCTGGGTTTGTTATCGATAGATTGACAAAGGCTATAAGAATAAATCAATCAGATATCGAAACTCCTCCGGAAACATTTTCAAAAGAGGATGAAATAGATAATCTCATTTTTGGAATTGGTAAAATGGAAAATTCTATTGTTACTATTTTAAATGTAAAAGCTTTGCTAAAGAGAAACTTTTAAAATCTCTTTAGCTAAATTAAAATGATTTGCCGTCATAAGATGCATTTTGGGATGGAATTGATATATGGACTTGAAAGCCTTTTGGCTTAAGTCCATCCCGACTCTTGTCTCCTCCTCTTCCCCTTTTTCTTTAGCTATTAAAAGTTTTTCCATCCAAGAAGGAGGTACATAAATACCCGGAACATGTGATGCCAAAAATTGTGCTGTTCTTAGTTTGGTTATAGGAAAAAATCCCAATATCAAAACAGGATTGGTATCTAAAAATTTTATCTCATTTTTTGCCTCTTCAAATAATTCCAATAACTCTTTAGCATTTTCTATATCATAAACCGGTTGTGTTATGATAGCTATTGCTCCATGATTTAACTTTTTGAGTATGTTTTTGTATATTGTTTTTTTGTTTTTTGCTACGGCATTGGTTACGGCAAAAGGATATATATTTTTTGGAGTATCTTTAAAGGGTTTACCGCCATAGTCAATCCCGCTATTAAAACATCTTATCATATCAAGTAAAAGAGTACTTCTTCCTTCGTTTACAGCCTTGGCATTAGGTTGATCACTGATTCTGGCAGGATCTCCCGTAAGTGCCAAGATAACTCTTAAGTCAAATTCGTTCATGCCGAGCATATCGGACTGAAGGGCTATTTTATTTCTATCCCTCATGCTTATTGTCGTAATGCAGGGTTTTTTAAAAGTTTGTTGTAATTTTAGAGCCGAAAACATAGAATTATATTTTAATCTGGCAAGAGGGTTGTCTGTGGTACTAAAGCCATCAATTAATTCATCTATTTTTAACTCTTTAATTTTTTCTACTGTTTTTGTAAAATTGGCTGAATGGGTAGGTGTAACTTCAAGTGTTAAAAAACTATTATTACTTTGAAGTTTATTTATAAAATTTTCAATCATTCCGATACCTTTTAATGGGATTATTACAATTTTTTTTGTATTATATCTAAAATATCTCAAGAAAGGTTAATATGAATCTTTGTGTTTTTGATTTTGATTCTACATTGATGGACGGCGAGACGATAGATTTTCTTGCTGATGAAATTGGCATAAAAGATAAAGTTTCAGCTATTACAAAAAAGGCAATGGCAGGTGAGTTGGATTTTTTTGAAAGTTTGATTAAGAGAGTCTCTTTGTTGGAAGGCTTGAGTGTTGAAAAAGTTGATGAGATATGCCATTCACTTCCCTATATGAAGGGTGCTAAAGAAGCAATTGAAAAATTAAAAGCAAGAGGATTTAAAGTCATAGTCTTTAGCGGAGGTTTTAGAAATGCTACCGATTATGCAAAAGATATTTTAGGTTATGATGCCTCTTTTTCCAATATATTACATAGTAAAAATGGAGTATTGAGTGGACTTGTCGGTGGAGATATGATGTTTGGATTTAGCAAAGGAGACATGTTACAAAGAGTTCAAGCAATACTTGGGATTTCCAAAGAAAATACCATGGTTGTTGGAGATGGAGCAAATGATGTATCAATGTTTAAATATGCCAAAACAAAAGTTGCTTTTTGTGCTAATGATATATTGCAAAAAGAGGCAAATGTGATAATATTAGAAAAAGATTTGTCAAAAATTTTAGATTGTATAGGAGAAAATAATGTTTTTAAAGAAGTTTAAGTTTTCACTTTGGTGTGATTTTGTAGAGAGAAATTTTTTAAAGAATGATTTTAAAAAATTGATAGAAAATAGTGTTGTAAATGGTGCCACAAGTAATCCGGCTATTTTTAAATCGGCTATTTTAACTTCTCCGCTATACAAAGATGAGATAAAAAAACTTAAAGATTTAGATTCGAAAGAGATATATGAGAAGTTAGCTTGTGAAGATATAAAAATAGCAGCAGATATCTTATACCCTCTTTATGAAAATGGAGATGATGGTTTTATTAGTATTGAGATAGATCCGAGACTTTGTGATGATACAAAAAAGAGTATAGAAGAGGGTAAGAGACTTTTTAAAAAAATAGCAAGAGAAAATGTGATGATAAAAGTTCCTGCTACTGAAGCAGGATATGAAGTGATAGAGAGTTTGGTTGCCGAAGGAATACATGTCAATGTAACTCTTGTATTTTCTCCTTTGCAGGCAAAACTTGCTTTGGATGCTGTTAAGAGAGGACAAAAAAGAATAACCCAGGATGTTGAATTTCCAAAAGTTGTGATTAGTGTGTTTGTTAGTAGGTTTGATAGAAAATTGGATAAAATTCTTCTTGAAAAAAATATAAAAGGTGGATTGACTGGCATTTATAATGCTTCTAAGATATATAATATGATAGAATCTCAAAATATCATAAATGTTAGAACTCTATTTGCAAGCACAGGTGTAAAAGATGATAATTTAGAAGGAGATTACTATATAAAAGAGTTATTGTATCCTAATTCAATCAATACCGCACCTTTAAAAACGATCGATGAATTTTTAAAAAATGATAAATTTATTGTAAAAACCCCTCTTTCAAATGATGTGATAGATAGCTATTTTCAAGTTTTAAAGTATCAAGATATTGATATGCAAAAAGTATATGACGAATTGATATCAGAGGGATTGGAAGCTTTTAAGATAGCATTTAAAGATATACTTGATAACATAGGAGAATAAAGTAAATATGGAACAAGATTTTAAAGTTGATGTTAGAACTTTAACCTTTGAGATGACAAGAAAACTAAGAGGATATTTATCTTCACTTGTGCAAAAAAAAGGTAGTGATTTGCATATAAAGTCCGGTTCTTCGGTAAAAGGAAGAGTGTTTGGAGATATTATTGAAATATCAAGTGATATTGTTACAAAAGAGGATAGTTTAACTTTAGCAAAAGAATTATTAAGAAGTAGATTTGTGGAATTGGTTGAAAAAAAGAGTGTAGATTTTACATTTAAATTGGATGAATATTATAATTTTAGAGTTAATATATTTTTTCAGATGGATGGAATTTCTTGTGTTTTTAGAGCAATACCGACAAAAATTCCCACTATAAGCTCATTGAAATTACCAAATGTGGTTTATGATTTTTGTTCATTAAATAGAGGTTTAATTTTGGTTACAGGACCTACAGGCAGTGGTAAAACAACTACTCTTGCATCAATAATAAATGAAATAAATCAAAAAAGAAATAAGCATATTATAACTATTGAAGATCCTATCGAATTTATCTTTAAAGATAATAAATGTATAATCAATCAAAGATCTGTGGGTCAAGATGCTCTTAATTTTTCTGATGCTTTGAGAGCGGCTTTAAGAGAGGATCCCGATATAATTTTAGTGGGTGAGCTAAGAGATATGGAAACCATAGAGACAGCTATGCATGCTGCCGAAACGGGACACTTGGTTCTATCAACACTACACACTATGGATGCTAAAGAGACGATAAACAGACTTATCAATATGTTTCCCGGAAATGAACAAAATAGAGTTAAGTTATCCTTGGCATCAGTATTGCAAGGAGTTTTATCTCAAAGATTGGTAAAGAGAGTTGACGGCGGAAGAGTTGCGGCGATAGAAGTATTGGTTAAAAATGCCAGAATAGAATCTTTAATACTTGAGGGAAGAGAGAATGAGATAACGGATGCTTTAAAAGATGGGGGAGATACTTATAAAACTAAAACATTTGATCAAGCACTTCTTGATCTGTATAAGAAAAAAATAATATCTAAAAAAGAAGCATATTTGAATGCAAGTAATAGAAATGATTTAAAATTGCAGATGGATATGCTTGAGGATGTTTGCGAAGACTCGTCTGAATTTAAAATAAGTATTAAGAAGCCAATAAGGTGATTTTGGGTAAAATAAGCTCTTAATTTTTTAAAAAGGAACGATATGTTAGAAGGTATAGTTAGAGATAGTATCGGAAAAAAAGCTTCTAAAGCTTTAAGGCGAGATGGTTATCTAATTGCTAATATTTACGGCAAAGGGGTAGAAAATATCAATGCAGCATTCAAGAAAAATGAATTTATCAAAGCCGTAAGAAACAAAGATAAACTTCTTCTTGATGTAAAAGTTGGCGATAAAGAATTGAGTGTAGTTATCGTTGAATACCAAAAAGATCCTGTTACTAATGATTTGTTACATGTGGATTTAAAAGTTGCTACAAAAGGTGTCGTATCTAACTTTATGATACCAGTTAAAACTGTAGGTTTAGCAAAAGGTATAAAAGATAGGGGTGTTTTAATGGTATCCAAGAAGAGACTTAGAGTTCAGTGTACTCCTGAGAATATTCCTGATAGTTTCACTCTTGATGTTAGCGATTTGGCTGTAGGAGATTCTATATTGGTAAGAGATATGGATATACCTGAAAATGTTAGAATGATGGAAGCTGACAGAATTGCAGTTGTCGGAGTTATAAAAGCCAAATAGATGACTCTTGTCGCGGGTCTTGGAAATCCCGGAGAAAAATATAAAAACAATAGACACAATATAGGATTTATGGTTATTGATGCGATAATTAATGACCTAAATCCTACAAAAATTAACAAATCTTTTTTTAACGGAGAGTTGTACAAATCTTCAAATATACTCTTTTTAAAACCCACCACATATATGAATAATTCCGGCTTGAGTATCATTAGTGTCGTTAATTATTATAAGGTAAATAGATTGATTGTTATCCATGATGATTTGGAACTCTCTTTCGGGGTTATTAAAATCAAACATGGAGGTGGTAATGCCGGACATAATGGGCTTAAGTCCATTGATGCTCATTATGGTAAAAATTATGATAGAATTAGACTTGGTATAGGTAAACCGCAAAATAAAAATGAGATAATAAACTATGTTCTTTCCAATTTTCACAAAGAGGAGAGTGAGTGTCTTGAAAAGATGGTTACACATGCGAAAAGTGCAGCTTTATTTCTCGTAAAAAATTCTACGAAAGAGGCATGTATGCAATTTTCAAGCAAGAAAAGTTTATGTAACCAACAAGAGGTGTAGAGTGAATTTTAAAATATATCAAAAGTATATAACTGTTATATTTTTAAAAAATTTTTTTGTTGTATTTTTATCTTTGCAATTTTTTTATTTGGGATTGGATTTGATGCAGAACTTTAAAAAACTTCCCGATTCAGCAAACTTGCAAATACTATATGCTCTTTATACATTTTTAAATGCTATAAATTATACTTTGCCCGTTTCTATCTTGTTTGCTATGATAATGTCAAAATTTCATCTCATTAGAAGTAATGAATTAGTGGCTATGTATGCTGTCGGAGTATCGAAAAATAAGCTCATAAAGCCTATTTTTATATCGTCAATGATTATAACAATTTTTTATATAGGAATGAATTTTACCAATTTTGCATATTCAAGAGATTATGCTCATAATATTTTAACGAAATCTACTCTAATCAATACATATAAAAATCTTTTTTTAAAATATTTTAACAATTATATTTATGTAAAAAAGATGAATCCCTTAAAGAAAGAGGCGACAGGGATAAAGATATTTAAAATTGACAATAAAGACCTTAGAACTATTATTGATGCCAAATCTGCAAAATTTGTAAAAGAATATTGGGTTTTAAAAGATATAACTATTGTCAATAAGCCCAATGTTTTAAAAAAAGATGTAAAATTGAGCAAAGTTTCATACAAGAAATATAAAGCTTTAAAAGGTTTTAAACCTAAAATTATAGAAAATATTTATGAAGGAAAGAGTAGTTTTTCCATTCTTGATGCTATTGAGGCAATAAATCTTTTTTTATCTCAAAATGTAAATATAGCTAAAATAAAAGCTACTCTTTTTACGATGATAGTATTTCCTTTTTTTGCACCTCTTCTTAGTTTGATATTGTTTTACTATATGCCAGTGAGCAATAGGTTTTTCAACCTTGCCATTGTTAGTTCTGTATTTATTTTTATTTCATTAATTAGTTGGGCTGTTTTATTTATGCTTGTAAAAATGTCTGTAAATTCAGTTATCAATCCGGAGCTTGGTATCATATTGCCTATCATATTGATAGGTTTTTTTGCAATATTTTTATATAGAAAAAACAGATAAAACTTTTTTATATCTATTTTTTGGTATAATATTCTTAACTCAATTAAGGTACTTTAATGATAAAATTTAATCATTTGGCAAAAAAATATAATACCCCTTTGTATATATACAATTTTAATGATATAGAAAAAAACTATATTTCATTGAAAAATGCTTTTGTGGCAAGAAAATCTCTTATCTGTTATGCGGTTAAAGCAAATTCAAATTTATCCGTATTGAAAAAATTATCTCAACTTGGAAGTGGAGCCGATTGTGTATCTATCGGAGAAGTAAAAAGGGCTTTAAAGGCGGGGATACCCAAATATAAAATCATATTTAGCGGAGTAGGTAAAAGAGATGATGAAATAGAAGAGGCTATTTTAAGAGATATTTTGATGATAAATCTTGAGAGTGAAGCCGAGTTTGACAGGATAGAACTAATCGCTGCAAAATTAAATTTAACGGCAAGAATAAGCATAAGAGTAAACCCGAATATTGATGCAAAGACTCATCCGTATATCTCAACCGGATTAAATGAAAATAAATTTGGGGTAGATATAGAAAAAGCAAAGCAGTTGTATATCAGGGCTAAAAATTCAAAATATATAGATCCTATAGGCATACATTTTCATATAGGAAGTCAATTAACCGACTTAAAGCCGATAACTGATAGTGCTAAAATCGTAGCAAAATTGTTAAAAAGTTTAAAAGTTTTGGACATTGATATAAAATTTTTTGATGTTGGTGGTGGGATAGGTATCCAATATGACGACGAAACTACTATTAAACTATATGATTATGCTCAAAATATTTTTGCCTCTTTAAAAGGGTTGGATGTTACTGTAGTTTGTGAGCCAGGAAGATATATAGTCGGTAACAGTGGGTATTTTTTGACATCCGTGCTTTATGAAAAAGAGAATAATAGCAAGAGATTTGTGGTTGTTGACGGAGGAATGAACGATCTTATTAGACCTTCCCTCTATAAAGCCTATCACAAGGTAGAAGCCGTTGAGGTTGAGGGCGAAGTTTCAAGATGTGATGTTGTTGGACCTGTTTGCGAAAGTGGTGATTTTTTTGCCAAAGATATAGACTTGCCAAAATTAAAACATGGCGATTTACTTGTAGTAAAAAGTGCCGGAGCATATTGTTTTACCATGAGTAGTAATTATAACTCAAGAGGCAGAGCTTGTGAAGTAGCCATAGAAGATGGGGTGGATAGAAAGATAAGAGCAAGAGAGAGTTTTGAAGATTTGATTAAATTGGAAAAAGAGTGTCTATGAATTTAGATCAATTAAGAGATGAGATAGATAGCATTGATGACGAGATGTTAAAATTACTTGAAAAGAGAATGCAAGTAGTAAAGAGTATTGGAAATGTAAAGCATAAAAGTGGAGGATCTATCTATAGACCTGAAAGAGAGCAGGAGATACTTCAAAGATTGAAAGGTAAAAAAAAGGGAGTGATTAGTGATGAAGCTATTGAGGCTATATATCTTGAGATATTTGCAGCCAGTAGAAATTTAGAACTCCCCGAAAGAGTTGCATACTTAGGTCCGAAAGGAAGTTTTACTCATCAAGTAGCGGAGAGTAGATTTGGGGCTTATGCTGATTATCTTTCATTAAATTCCATTGAGGCGATATTTAAAATTCTCGAAAACAAAGAGGCAAAATATGGAGTTGTGCCTATCGAAAACAATACCGATGGCATAGTCGGAGTGACTCTTGATTGTCTTGGAAAATACAACTCTAAAATAGTAGCGGAATTTGTCATGGATATACACCACTCATTTGCATCTTTAAGTGATAGTTTGAAGCATATAAAAAGGATATACTCTCACCCGCAAGGATACAATCAATGCAGGCTATTTTTAGAAGAGCATATGCTTTTGGATTTGGAATTTATTCCTACAAGATCAACTGCCGAAGCCGCAAAACTATCACTGAAAGATCCAAGTTCAGCAGCTATTTGTTCAAAAATAGCTGCTAAAATGTATAATCTACCCATACTGTTTGACAAGATAGAGGATAATCTTGCCAATAAGACTAGATTTTTGATTTTGAGTGATTTTAAAAACAAAAGAGCAAAAAAGAATAAAACTTCCATTCTGGCCAAAACCGAGGATAAACCGGGAAGTTTGGTGCGGTTTCTTCAAAGATTTGATGAAGAGAATGTGAATTTAACAAAGATAGAGTCAAGACCTCTAAAAAATAGTGGTTTTGAAACGGTATTTTATCTTGACTTTGAAGGTTATATAGATGATGAAAATGTTCAAAGAGTGATAGAAAGCGGCTATGAAATAAAGTGGCTTGGAAGCTATGCTATCAATTAAGGAAAAAAGTGATGAATTTTAATGAAGAGCTAAAAGATATAAAAAATTATTCTGCCGGTAAGCCGATAGAACTGGTAGTCAGAGAGTATAGTATAAAAGCCGAAGATGTTATCAAAATGGCAAGCAATGAAAATCCGTACGGAACGAGTCCTCTGGTAGTGGAAGCGGTTAGAAAAGTATGCGATAAGATGTATCTCTATCCTGACGATAGTATGTATGAGCTAAAAGACGGATTGTTAAATAGATTTGGAGTAACTGAGTCAAATATCATCATAGGTGCGGGAAGCGATCAAATACTTGAATTTATAGTAAGAGCAAAAGCGAACAAAAACAATAGTGTTTTAATGGCAAAAACGACATTTGCTATGTATGAAATATATGCCAAAGCGGTCGGGACAGCTATACTTAAAACTTCTTCTCATGTTCACAAATTGGATGAGTTTAGAGATATCTATAAAAAAAGAGATGATGTTAAAATCATTTTTTTATGTTTGCCCAACAATCCTATCGGAGAGTGTTTGACAAAAGATGAAGTGTATCAATTTTTAAGAGAAATTGATGACGATACTTTGGTAGTGATTGACGGAGCTTATCAAGAGTTTGCTTCATATAAAGATAAAAATATGAAAATAGATCCGGCCGATTTGATAAAAGAGTTTCCAAATGCTATATATCTTGGAACTTTTTCAAAGGCTTACGGATTGGGTGGTATGAGAGTGGGGTATGGTATAGCAAATGAAACTATCATATCCAGTCTGATGAAACTAAGACCACCTTTTAATATAACAACACTGAGTTTAAAAGCGGCTATCGAGGCTCTTAAGGATGAAGAGTTTGTTGAAAAAAGTATGTTTTTGAACTTTGAAGAGATGAAAAGATATGAGAAGTTTGCGAATGATATTGGCATTGAAATAGTACCAAGCTATACTAATTTTATAACTTTTTTATTGAAAGATGATAAAAATTCGACCTTTATTGCAAATTCTATGTTAAAAAAAGGTATAATAATTAGAGATTTATCAAGTTATGGCTTGAATGCGGTTAGAGTAACGATAGGCACAAGTGAACAAAATAGTCAATTTTTTGCTACTTTTTCTAAAATATATGATGCAGGATAAGAATGGATTTTAAAACCCTTTTTCAACAAATAACTGATACTATACAAAAACTATCTTTTAAGCAAAAAATCGTTATAGCCACCTCTTTGATTGTGATAGTGGGTTTTTTGGTTTTTTTGATTTTATATAATCGTAGTACCAATGATCATTATAGTGTATTATTTGAAAAAACAACATCTTCTGATGCGGCTCTTATAGTGCAGCAATTAGAAAAAGACAATATTCCCTATAAAGTTGTAAGTGATGGAGTTATAGAGGTTCCAAGCGATATAGTTTACAAAGAGAGAATTGCTATCGCAGCAAAAGGATTGCCTAAAGATTCCCAAGTAGGTTTTGAACTGTTTGACAAACAAAGTTTTGGTGCTACGGATTTTGAGCAAAAGATTAAATATTTAAGAGCCTTAGAAGGGGAGCTTTCAAGAACCGTAGAAAGTCTTGGTCCTATAGAAAAAGCGAGTGTTCATATAGCTTTACCAAAAGAAACTGTCTTTACCCAAAAAGCTACTCCTCCTACGGCATCAATTGTTGTTTATTTAAAGCCTATGACCAAATTATCAAATAAACAAATTTTGGGTATCAAAAATTTAATAGCAGCTTCAGTTCCTAAACTTACTACTAAAAATGTAAAAGTTATAGATCCAAACGGTGTTACTCTTGGAGGTACTGAGGGAGAGTTTGATTCAGATACGATAAAAGCTCAGCTTGAATATAAAAAAATCTTTGAAAACTCTTATGAAGATAAAATACAAAAAGTTTTAGCTCCTATAGTCGGCGGAGTTGATAAGGTGGTTGCAAGAGTTAGTACTGATTTTGATTTTGATAGGACAAGTGTTGTGAGTGAAACTTATGATCCTAACTCTGTCCCAAGAAGTGAACAAAGCGAAGAAATTAAAAAAGAGGGGGCATCTCCTAAAAGTGTCGGTGGAGTGCCGGGTGCAGTTAGCAACATAGGTCCGGTTCAAGGCTTGAAAGATAGTGGACAAAAAAAAGAGACTTATACTAAAAGCACAACAACAACAAATTATGAAATATCTAAAAAGATTTCTAAGTCAAAAGGCGAATTTGCTGTTTTGAAAAGATTGACTGCTGCTGTTGTAGTTGACGGAAAATATAAAGATAAATTGGATAAAAATGGCAATGTAATAGGCAAAGAGTTTGTTCCTTTAAGTCAAGAAGAGTTAAAACAGATCAGAGATGTTGTAAAACAAACTATTGGATTTAATGTCAAGCGAGGTGATGAGGTTACGGTAAGCAGTTTTGAATTTAAACCTTTAACTTCAACAGGAAAAGCACCCATAACTCAAACTTTTATTGATAAAGTACGAATGTATATTTCTCCTATTATCCCATTGTTTAAGTTTTTGATTGTTGTTTTATTGATATTTGTATTTTACAAAAAAATCATTATCCCATTTAGCCAAAAGATGCTTGAAGCAACTTATGAAGATGAAGAAGATGATATTCAAAAAAAGGTTATCGACGAAGAAGAGTCTGCTGAAGATACATTGGATAAGTTTAGAGCTATGAAACAAAAAGTTGAAGAGCAACTTGGAATGGAAGGAGAATTTAATGAAGAAGAGGTTAAATATGATGTTCTTCTTGATAAATTAAGAGAATTAGTTGACAATAAAGCCGATGATATAGCAAGTATAATAGAATCTCTTTTTAAAAGTGAGAGAGATATGACGATAAAATCTTCCTTAAATAAGGATAAAACTTGATAAAATTGAGTAAAGAGCAACAAGTAATTTATGACAGTTTAACAATGGCTGAAAAAATAGCTATCTTTTTGATACAGCTTGGAGAAGATATAACTGCAAATCTTTTTTCCAATATGGATATAGAAACTATAACGGAAATTTCAAAATATATTGCCAGGGCTAAAAATATAGATAAACAAGTTGCAACGGCAATACTTGAAGAATTTTATGCGATTTTTCAATCAAATCAGTATATCAGAAGTGGTGGTTTGGAGTATGCAAGAGATATTTTATATAGAACATTAGGACCTGAGGAGGCTCAAAAAATTCTTGATAGTTTATCTAAATCAATGGATAATGCTCAAAGTTTTAGTTACTTGGATCAAGTAAAGCCTCAACAGTTGGCAGATTTTATCGTAAATGAACATCCCCAAACGATAGCTCTTATATTGGCTCATATGGATCCTACTAATGCAGCTGAAACTATCAGTTTTTTTCCGGATGAATTAAGAAGTGAAATAACTATAAGAATGGCAAATCTGGGAGATATTTCCCCATCTATTATCAAGAGAGTTTCAACTATACTTGAAAGCAAGTTGGAATCTCTAACTTCATATAAAGTAGAAGTTGGAGGACCTAGGGCAGTTGCTGAGATACTCAATAGACTTGGTCAAAAAGCGGCAAAATCAACTCTTGGACTTATAGAACAAAATGATGAAAAGTTGGCAACAGTTATAAAAGATATGATGTTTACATTTGAAGATATTATCAAAATGGATAATAATGGCATAAGAGAGATATTGAAAGTTGCCGACAAGAAAGATTTGATGATAGCATTAAAAGGGGCACAAGAAGAGTTGAGAGAAAAATTTCTTGGCAACATGTCTCAAAGGGCACAAGATGCTTTTGTCGAAGAGATGCAGTTTCTTGGTGCTGTTAGAGTAAAAGATGTAGAAGAATCTCAACGAAAAATAGTTGAAGAGGTGCAAAAACTTGCCGAACAGGGATTGATTCAAATTGGTGAATCTGATGAAATGATTGAGTAAGATATGAGTAATGCAAAAAGTGTAATTGATTCGACTTCTATTGAAAATCATTTGATAAAAAAATATAATTTTAAAGTATTAAGCTCAAAAGCTAATACCTCTACAAAAGAGGATAGTAGCAAAGATGAGGATATAATCGAAGAAGAAGAGCTTGGCAATGAGATAGAAGAGAGTAAATGTTCGGCTATAAAAGATACATTTATTGATGAACTTTTGCAAAAGAGCGATAAAATGTCATCCGATATAGTAAAGCTTCAAATGCAGATAGAAGAGGGTCAAAAAGAGTTTGAGGCGAGATTGGCAAAGCAGACCGAAGAAGCTTTAAAAGAGGGCGAATTAAAGGGTTATGAAAAAGCCAAGCAAGAGATGAAGGAGGAAATTGAAAACTTAAGAAAGCAATATTTAAACTCAATAGAAAAAATGGACAATATTATAAAAGAGTTTAATGAACATTTTGAACATCTCAAGGAACAAATGAGTGAAGTTTCGCTGGAGATAGCAAAAGAAGTTATTGAAAAAGAGTTATCCGAAGATAGCAAATCTATAGCATACTCTTTGGCTAAAAAGTTGATAGACGAGATCAAGGATGCAACTAAAATAACTATAAAAACAAATCCAAAAGATTATGAGTATGTAAAAGAAAAATTTTCAAGTATGCAAAATGTTGAAGTTTCCAAAGATGAAGCTATAAGTGAGGGTGGAGTGATACTGCTTAGTGAGATGGGTAATATCGACGGAGATATAAAAACTAGAGTAGAAAAAGCAAGAGAATTAATAATGGAAAAAATTAAATAAGTGAAAAATAATGAATATAAAAGATAAAAGTATTGAAGAGTTAAAAACAATAAGTTCGGATATAAGAAAGAAAATTCTTAAGACTGTTAGTAAAAACGGAGGACATCTTAGTTCACCTATCGGTGCGGTAGAGTTGATAGTGGGAATGCACTATGTGTTTGATAAAGAGAAAGATCCTTTTATATTTGATGTTAGTCACCAAGCTTATGCTCATAAATTATTAAGTGACAGAGAAGATAATTTTTCAACATTAAGACAATTTAAGGGAATAAGCGGATATACAAAGCCAACTGAATCAAAATATGACTATTTTGTAGCAGGACACAGCTCTACATCCATCTCTTTGGCAGTAGGTGCAGCTAAGGCTATAAAGTTAAAAAATGAAGAGAGAGTGCCCGTTGTTTTGATAGGCGACGGCTCTTTGAGTGCCGGTATGGCTTATGAAGCATTAAATGAACTTGGAGACAAAAAGTATCATGTCGTTATCATTTTGAACGATAATGAGATGAGTATTTCAAAACCTATAGGAGCTATCAGCAAATATCTTTCAAAGAAAATGGCGGAAAACTCTTATCAAAGATTTAAAAAATTAACGGAAAAGATACTTGATCATTTTCCTGATAGTGCTGCTTATATGGCAAAAAAGATGGAGGATTGGCTAAAGCTCATAACTCCCGGAATGTTTTTTGAAGAGCTTGGGATAGATTATATAGGACCAATTGACGGGCATAACATAGAAGAGATAGTAAGCACATTAAAAATAGCCAAAGATTTTAAAGGTCCGGTTGTAATACATGCTCAAACTCTAAAAGGAAAGGGATATTCCAAAGCCGAGGGTTATCAGGAAAATTGGCATGGAGTTGGACCATTTGATTTGAAAACCGGTGATCCTTTAGACAAAAGTATTAAAAAAAGTGCTACAAAGCTTTTTGGTAATGCACTATACGATTTGGCAAAAGAGCATGAAGAAGTAGTGGGTGTAACGGCTGCGATGCCAAGCGGTACAGGACTTAAGAAGTGTATGGATAATTTTCCGGAAAGATTTTGGGATGTTGCTATTGCCGAACAGCATGCGGTAACATCTATGGCGGCACTTGCAAAAGAGGGATTTAAACCATTTGTTGCGATATATTCAACCTTTTTGCAAAGAGCTTATGACCAAGTTGTTCACGATGTTTGCATATCGGATGTGCCGGTAGTATTTGCCATAGATAGGGCAGGAATTGTTGGAGAGGATGGAGAAACTCATCAGGGGCTTTTTGACATTTCATATCTTAGAGCTATTCCGAATATGACTATTTTTGCTCCCAGGGATGAGTTGAGCATGAAGTATGCCGTAAAATTTGCATACGAAACGAAAACTCCTTGTGCTTTTAGATATCCAAGAGGAGAGTTTCTGGACTCTTCGAAATTTCCTCCAAAACCGTATGAGTATGGCAAATCACAGCTTTTAAAAGATGGAAAAGATATGCTTTTTATAGGTTTTGGAAATGGTGTCGGAAGAGCTTGTGAAACTTATGAATTGGTAAAAGATAGTATAAATCCAGCCATATTGGACTTGGTGTTTGTAAAACCGTTAGACAAAAAGATGCTTATCAATCTATCTAAAGAGTATAAAAAGTGGTATATTTTTAGTGATAGTGTAAAGATGGGCGGAGTAACTTCAGCTATACTTGAACTTTTAAACGAAAACTCTATAGATAACATAAAAATAGTATCATTTGAGTATGAAGATAAATTTATTGAGCATGGGGATACAAAAATAGTAGAAAAAAGTTTGTCTATTTTACCCTCTGATTTAGCTCAAAGGATTTTGGAAGATTAGACGGACAGTAAATGCCCGTCTAAAATATACTATAACTCTTCAGCATGTTTGTCAAGATATTCGGCAACTCCGTCTATGGAAGCTTTCATACCCTCTTCGCCTTTGTGCCAGCCAGCAGGACATACTTCGCCGTATTCGTTGGTAAAGAGCATTGCATCTACCATTCTTAGCATTTCATCAATATTTCTACCAAGAGGTAAGTCATTGATAACGGCATGTCTAACTGTTCCGTCTGTATCTATCAAAAAAGAGCCTCTTAAAGCTACACTTTCATTTAAAAGAACATCAAAATCTCTTGCTATTTGTTTATTTAAATCAGCAACAAGAGGAAATCTAACTTGTCCTATACCGCCCTCATTTACCGGAGTATTTTTCCATGCAAAATGAGAAAATTGTGAATCTATTGATATACCTATTACATTTATTCCTCTATCGGTAAATTCATTCAATCTATGATCAAATGCGATGATTTCGGATGGACATACAAATGTAAAATCAAGTGGATAAAAAAATACTACAGTACCTTTCTCTCCAAAATTTTCATAAAGATTAAAATCTTCTACTATTTTATTGTTTCCCAATACTGCAGTAGCAGTAAAATTTGGTGCCTTATTTGTAACTATCATATTTTCTCCTAAATAATAATTTTTATTACATATGAAACTATATCATAACTATATTGAATATGTTTTTAAAAAAATAATCTATTTATATGCAAGAAGTAATTTTAAATATTTTTAGATATAATGCAAATAATTTTTTTAAGAGGGATAAAAATGGGTAAAGATTTTTTATTTACGAGTGAGTCGGTTACCGAAGGGCATCCGGATAAAATGGCTGATCAGATAAGCGATGCGGTGCTTGATTATATCATAGAGAGAGACAAAAAAGCGAGAGTTGCTTGTGAAACACTTCTTTCAAACGGATATTGTGTCATAGCCGGTGAGATAAAAACAGTTGCTTATGCACCTTTGCAAGATATAGCAAGAGGTGTTATCAGAGAGATTGGTTATACTGATGCTACTTTTGGATTTGATTATAGAAGTGCCGGTATATTAAACGGTGTAGGAGAGCAAAGCCCCGATATCAATCAAGGTGTTGATCAAGAAAACGGTGAGATAGGTGCTGGAGATCAGGGTTTGATGTTTGGGTATGCTTGTAAAGAAACGGATACTCTTATGCCAATGCCTATATATTTGGCTCATAAATTAACTCTTGGTTTGGCAAATAAAAGAAAAAATGGAGTGCTACCGTTTTTGAGACCAGATGGGAAGGCCCAAGTTAGTGTTAGATATGAAGACGGAAAACCAAAAGCTATAGATACTATAGTTGTATCAACTCAACACTCTCCTGATGTTCCGTATGTAAAACTTAAAGATGCGATTATAGAAGAGGTTATATTGCCTGAACTTCCGGAGAGGATAGATTGTGATAATATCAAATACCATATAAATCCTACAGGAAGATTTGTTATAGGTGGCCCTCAAGGAGATGCTGGACTTACAGGAAGAAAAATCATAGTTGATACATATGGTGGGTATTGTCCTCACGGAGGAGGAGCTTTTAGCGGTAAAGATCCTACAAAAGTGGATAGAAGTGCTGCATATATGGCAAGATATATAGCCAAAAATCTTGTTGCGAGTGATATTTGTGAAAAAGCTACTATACAAATAGCATATGCCATAGGGGTTGTTGAACCGGTATCCATCATGATAGATACTGAAGGTACGGGAAAAATTGATGATAAAGAGATAGAAAAGTGTGTAAAAGAGATTTTTAATTTAACTCCGAAAGGTATTATTACGGAGTTGGATTTACTAAGACCGATATATTCTAAAACTGCAAGTTATGGGCATTTTGGTAGAGAGTTGCCTGAATTTACATGGGAAAAGGTTGATAAGGTTGATAATATCAAAAACTATTTTGGGATTTAATAACTGTTTTATTTTAAATTTGATATAGTTTTCTAAAATTTTATAAGGAGAGAAAATGGCAGTAAAAATTACAGATATATGTATTAGTTGTGGAGCTTGTATTGATGAGTGTCCTGTTGAAGCTATCGTTGATGATGAGGATAATCCAACAGGAGAGGAAATATACTATGTATATGCTGATAAGTGTGTAGAGTGTGTTGGTCACAATGATGTTCCGGCTTGTGCTGAAGCTTGTCCGACTGAAGGATGTATTGTATGGGATGATCCTAGTGTGGCTCCCGATCAACCAAAACAAGAAAACAGAGGAGAGCCAGGTACTCCTGTGGTAGAATAGCATATAAAAGAAGTCGAATTTTTTCGACTTCTTTTTTCTTCTTAGACTCATTTTTTAATCTATTTTTCTCATTTAATCTTTTTTATAGCAAATATTTGGTATTATCCGTCTCTTAAATATTTTTATACATTGGAGTAAGTTATGGAGCAGACATTATCTATTATAAAACCTGATGCCGTCAAAAAAGGTGTTATTGGTAAAATCATTGATAGATTTGAGAGTAATGGACTAAGAATTGCGGCTATGAAAAAAGTTGAATTGGGTAAAAAGGATGCAGAAGGTTTTTATGCCGTTCACAAAGAGAGACCTTTCTTCGGAGAATTAGTTGATTTCATGACAAGCGGTCCGGTTGTAGTTATGGTTCTTGAAGGTGAAAATGCAGTTTTGAAAAATAGAGAATTAATGGGTGCAACAAATCCTAAAGAGGCAGAAAAAGGCACTATAAGAGCAGATTTTGCAGAAAGTATAGATGCCAATGCGGTTCACGGAAGTGATTCGTTAGAAAATGCAAAAATAGAGATAAGCTTTTTCTTTGCAAAAAGAGATATAAATTAAAATCATTTTATGATATAATAACATAGACAAACAAGGAGAATAAAATGGCAGTACCAAAGAGAAGAGTCAGCAAAACTAGAGCTGCAAAAAGAAGAACACACTATAAATTGACTTTACCAAGACCCGTAAAAGATAGCGATGGTACTTGGAGAATGCCTCATCATATAAATAAAACTACCGGCGAATACAAAAGTAACTAATGCAAAAAATCGCAATTGATGCCATGGGTGGGGATAACGGTCCCATTCCTATCATAGAAGGAACATTGCAAGCACTTGATGAGAGAGATTTTAAAGCTATACTTGTCGGTAAAAAAGATATCATACTTTCTCAGATACCATTAAAGTATAAAGATAGTATAGAGGTGGTCGAAGCCGATGATGTGATAGATATGAAAGATTTGGCAACGGATGCTCTTAAAAGAAAAGAGAGTTCCATCTATAAAGCCGTGGATCTTGTAAGAGAAAAAAAGGCTGATGGAGTAGTGTCAGCAGGACATAGTGGTGCAACTATGAGTTTGGCGACACTTAGAATCGGAAGAATCAAAGGTGTAACAAGACCTGCTATTGCTACTTTGATGCCTACCATGGTTAACAATAAATCTTCTCTCGTTTTGGATGTAGGTGCAAATGTTGATTCTAAAGCAAATCATTTGTTTGAATTTGGTGTTATGGGTGAAGCATATGCAAAAGATGTGCTTGGTATATCTTATCCAAAGGTTGGATTGTTATCTAATGGAGAAGAGTCTTCTAAGGGAAATGAAGTAACCAAAGAGGCTTATGATATGCTTAAATCATTATCTGCTTTTGTAGGAAATATCGAGGGGAACAATATATTTGACGGAACTGTGGATGTCATTGTTTGCGACGGATTTGTAGGAAATATACTTTTAAAAACAAGTGAAGGTGTGGCGGAATCTATCTCTAAAATTATCAAAAGAAATGTAAGAAAATCGCCTCTTGCTATAACCGGTGCTATATTGATGAGAAAAGTTTTTAGAATTCTTAAAAAACAGGTTGATTATGCCGAGTATGGCGGAGCTCCTTTGATAGGTATTGACGGTTGTGCTATCATAAGTCATGGAAAAAGTAATGCTAAAGCTATAAAAAATGCAATTTTTCAAGCTATTAATTTCTCAAATTCCAAAATAAACGAAGATATAGAGGAAAAATTGAAGGAATTTAAAGCTAAAAATAGTTAAGGAATATATATGTTTGCTTCTTTAAAATCTATCGGTGCTTATGTGCCTAAAAAAACATTAACAAATTTTGATCTTGAAAAGATGGTTGATACAAGTGACGAATGGATTAAAAAAAGAACAGGTATAGAGGTAAGACATATAGCCGATAAAGATGAAGTGACAAGCGATTTAGCTTATGAGGCGGCAAAAGTTGCCATCAAAAGAGCAAATATAGAGCCAAAAGATATAGACTGTATCATTCTTGCAACCATTAGTCCGGATTATTTTTGTATGCCTTCTACTGCTTGTTTAGTAGCTGAAAAACTTGGCATAAAGGGTGCTATGGCTTTTGATATATCTGCAGCTTGCAGTGGTTTTGTTTACTCTCTATCTATCGCAAAATCTTTTATAGAATCCGGACTTAAGAAAAATATACTTGTTATCGGTGCGGAAAAATTAAGTGCTATAACAGACTATGCCGATAGAGGAACTTGTGTGATATTTGGTGATGGAGCCGGAGCTGCAGTTATAGGATCAACAGAAGATAAAAATGAGGCTATAGTTGATGTTATGGCGGCATCTGATGGCAAATACTCAAATCTTCTCATAACTCCAGGAGGTGGTTCAAAATATCCGGCATCAAAAGAGACTTTAGAAAAAAATATGCACTTTATGAAGATGGCAGGAAATGAAACTTTTAAAATCGCTGTCAAAACATTGACCGAAGATGTTATAGAGATACTAAAAAGAAACGGTTTAAAGTCCGAGGATGTAGATAGATTTATTCCTCATCAAGCAAACTATAGAATTATAGAGTATGTTAGGGCTAAATTGAAATTTCCAAAAGAAAGAACCGTAGTAACTGTTGCAAAATATGGCAATACTTCTGCAGCATCTATTCCTATGGCGATAAATGATGCTTTTGAAAACAACAATTTAAAATATGGAGATTTAATGCTCCTTGATACTTTTGGAGGAGGATTGACCTGGGGTAGTGCCTTGGTTAAATTTGCTCAAAAATAAACTTTTGATATTTTTATATTTACTTTACATTTAGATTAATACCATATAATTCGTTTATACTTTTTTTAACAAGGAAGTGATATATAACTTGGGGGAAACTTATGCTTGAAGTAATCAATAATATAAAAAAAGAGATAAAAAAAGTTATAATCGGTCAAGATGAAATGGTCGAAGCTTTGATAATAGGTCTTTTGTGTGATGGGCATATCTTACTTGAAGGTGTTCCGGGACTTGCCAAGACTACGACTGTAAACTCTTTTGCAAAATCACTTGGTTTAAATTTTAAAAGAGTTCAATTTACTCCAGATCTTCTTCCGAGTGATATAGTCGGTACGGAGATATATGATCCTAAAAATAATGAGTTTAAGATCAAAAAAGGTCCGGTATTTACAAATATCTTGCTTGCTGATGAGATAAATAGAGCCCCGGCAAAGGTACAGTCAGCCCTATTGGAAGTTATGCAAGAGAAGCAAGTTACCATAGGGGATAGTACATTTGAGATAGATAGACCGTTTTTGACCTTAGCTACTCAAAACCCTGTCGAACAAGAGGGTGCATACAATTTACCCGAAGCCCAGCTTGATAGGTTTATGCTTAAAGTAGTTGTGGGATACAACACTAAAGAAGAAGAGGTGGAGATAGCAAGAAGAGTTGCTAACGGCTCTTATGAGAGTATTTTCCAAGTGGCTACCAAAGAGGATATAGAAAAGATCAAAAAAGAAATAGCAAAGATTCATATAGACAAAGAGGTTGAAGAGTATATAGCAAATCTCTCATTTGCTACAAGAGAGCCGGAAAAGTATGGTCTTGAAGAGATAAAAGAGTATATAAATTTCGGAGTAAGTCCAAGAGCTTCTATAGATTTGTATAAAGGCTCTAGAGCATATGCCTTTTTAAGAGGCAGGGATTTTGTTACTCCCGTCGATATAGCTCATATGGCTAAAGAGGTTATGAGACATAGGATTATATTATCTTATGAGGCTGAAGCCGAGGGTATAGACAGTGACTATATTATCGACAAAGTGATCCAAAAAGTTCCTATGCCATAGGTAAGATATGAAAAACAGTAACAAACATAAGCTCAAAAAGATCGCCATTAAAACTAAAAGAAAGATTTTTAGCGAGATAGCCGGCAATAATATTTCCCACTTTGAGGGTGAGGGATTTGATTTTGTTGAACTTAGAGAGTACCACTTCGGAGATGATGTTAGAAAGATAGATTGGAAAGTAACTGCAAGAAAACAAAAACCTTATATCAAGATATTTAAAGAGGAAAAAGAGTTAAATGTAGTTATAGTATCTTTGCTTGGAGGAAGTGTATATTTTGGCTCAAAGGTACTAAAGCAAGATGTTATAGCGGAGATATTTGCCCTATTGGCCTTCTCATCAGTTAAAAATTCAGATAATTTCAGCTCTTTGATATTTACAGATAAAGAGGAGAGTTTTCTTAAGCCTACTAAAAAGATTTACGGTGTTTATAAAGCTATGGAGGATATTTTAAATTTCAATCCGATAGGTAAAAAGGTGGATTTTAAAGCTCTTGTATCCTATCTCAGAAAGAGGATAAAAAGAAAATCCATCATATTTTTAGTGGGAGATTTTGTAGGAGATGTGGATATTTCTTTGTTGTCTAAAAAGCATGAGGTTGTTGCTTTTATAGTTAGAGATAGACTGGAAGAAAATCCTCCTGATTTGGGCTTTTTGCATTTGATGGATCCTGAAAGTAAGAAATTTTTACAAATGGATTTAGATAAAAAAACGGTTGAAGAGTATAAAAAAATGATCATAAAAAATGATGTTATTTTGTATAAACATTTTATAAAAAATAGAGTAAGGTTTACAAAAGTCTATACCGATGATAATCCTTTTGTAAAAATGTTAAAATTGTTTGCAGGAGTGTAGACTTGCAAGGATTAGAAAAATTAAAAGATATAAAAGGTATTGTTGATATACCCGATATTAGCTACTACATATTTTTATCTATTGTTTTATTGGTAGTTATTTTATCAGTAATTAGTATAGTATATCTTTTAAATATGATAAAAAATCAAAAAAAATCAAAAAGAAAATACTATATTTCAAAATTGAAAAATATAGATTTTTCTGATTCTAAAAAAGCTGCTTATGAGATAACCAAATATGCAAGAAAGGTTGCTGATACAAAACAGAGTAAAGGTATATTTGAACAACTATTAAAAGAGTTAGATAGATACAAATATGTAAAAAATCCTCCCAAGTTTAGTAAAGAGAGTAAAAAGTATTTGCAACTTTTCCTGGAGGTATGCTGTGGATAGTATCATCTTTGAGTATCCTCTTGCTATTTTATCCATTATACCTTTTATTGTATGTGCTATATACTGCAAAATTAGGTTTGAAGCTATCATTTTTCCCCATGCTATGCTTTTGCAAAAAACTTCTCAAAAAAAATCCATACTAATATCTCTTTTAAAATGGTTGAGTGTGATTTTTCTTATCATAGCTTTAATGTCTCCTGTCATAGAAAATAAAATAGAAATTCAAAAAAATAAGGGTTATGCGATAGGACTTCTTTTGGATATTAGTCGCTCTATGAATGCTCCTGGATATGTCAATAAATTTGCAATAGTAAAGAGGATTGTAAGAAAATTTATCAAAAAAAGAGTTCATGATCAAATGGGTATCGTAGTGTTTGCCGACTTTGCTTATGTGGCATCTCCTTTGACATACGATAAAAGTATGCTTTTAAAAATTCTTGATAATTTGCAAGTAGGAATGGCGGGCAATAGATACACAGCTATCTATGATGCTCTATTTTTTGGTGGAAAACTGTTCAGATCAAGTAATGCCAAGAGTAAAGTTGTAATTTTGTTAACCGATGGTGAAAACAATACTCAAACCGTACCTTTTGATGTCAGTTTAAGACTACTTAAAAAATATGGGATAAAAGTTTATACCATAGGTATAGGAGCAAACGGTGATTTCAATAGAGCGGAGCTTGTAAAGATAGCAAGAGAAACCGGAGGAAAATTTTTTGCGGCAAACTCCAAAGAGCAGTTGAGAGATATCTATAATGAGATAGATAAACTTGAAAAGAGCGAAATCAAAAGTAATAAATTTATACAAAAAATATATCTATACCAATATCCGCTATTTTTATCTATAATGTTCTTACTTTTATATCTCTATTTTATAAATAAAAGAGGTGTTGTATGATATTTTTACATTCGGATTATCTATTTTTGATACTCATACCTTTGATATTTTTACTTTTCTTAATCTTTACAAATAAGTCTCAGATAGATAGATACTATTCTGAAGAGATGATTGCAAAATTAAAGATAAGTGATGGGAGTATAGGACAAAAAGGTAGAAATATATTTTTATTTGTAGCTCTTGTTTTAATGGTTGTAGCTTTCGCAAGACCAGTTATACCTAAGGGTGAAGTGATTATAAAAAATAGTACAGTTGATATACTGATAGGCATAGATGTATCAAAGTCTATGTTGGCAAATGATATATATCCGGATAGATTGGGTTTTGCTAAAAAAAGAGTTATAGACTTTATGAACAGTTTTAAAAAGGCAAGGTTTGGAGTGGTTGCATTTAGTAGTGTGGGATTTTTAGTCTCTCCTCTTAGTGAAGATACCAAAACTGTTGAGTATCTTGTGAATAATCTTAGTGTAAATTCTCTAAATCAAAAAGGAACGGACCTTTTCACTCCTCTTGAGTTAGCAAATAAATTTTTAAAAAATGAAAAAGAGAAAATTCTTGTTCTTTTTACGGATGGAGGAGACAATAAAAACTTCTTAAAAGAGATAGAGTTTGCAAAGGAAAATAATATAAAAGTGTATGTCTATGCCGCAGGAACTACAAAAGGAAGTACAATAAAGGATCAAAACGGACTTTTGACGGATAAAAATGGAAATATTGTGGTGGTAAGATTAAATCAAAAGATAAAAGATTTGGCTATTCAAAGTGGCGGGGCTTATATAGTGGGGGATTATAGTGGAAATAGTATAAAAGAGTTGGAAAATAGCATCAAAAAGAGGGTAAAAGCTACCGATAAAAGAGAGAAAAAGATAAAAACATATAAAGAGTTATTTTACTACCCATTGTGGGTGGCTCTATCCTTTATGTTGTTTGGTTTTAGTTCTATGTATAGAAAAAAAGTTGAAGCAGGTTTGGTTTTACTGTTTTTATGTCTATATGTTTCGCCTGCACCTTTACAAGCCAAAGTTTTTGACTTTCAAACTATAAAACAGGCAAAAGAGTATTATGAAAAAGGGAATTATAAAAGGGCGGAGCATCTTTATAGAAAACTTTTAAAAGAGGGTAAAAGTGATGTAGAATTGCAATATAATCTTGCCAATTCTCTTTGTAAAGAGAAAAAATATGCTGATGCTTTAAAGTATTATAACTCTATAAAAAGTGATGATTCTGATTTGGAATTTAGAAAATATTTTAACAAAGGAAACTCTTTGGCTCATTTAAAGAGATTGGATGA
>Ga0256842_1000594_pt1 | contig 31744 bp, 26 predicted proteins | sample 4559240metaG_FD_185973 | JGI IMG/M metagenome (GOLD analysis project Ga0256842, IMG submission 185973) | Hydrothermal vent microbial communities from Guaymas Basin, Mexico - 4559-240 | ecosystem: Environmental > Aquatic > Marine > Hydrothermal vents | place: Mexico: Guaymas Basin | collected... | reverse complement strand
AGCCGGTTTTGATATGTTTTTTGATGAAGAAATGATTGGAAAATATAAAAAGCAAAATGTGTTCGAAGATACAACCAAATTGAAAAAATTCAACTCCTTATTTGATGGGATTGAATTAAAAGATCCAAAGAAACATTATGCTATGATAGGAATAGTTCCCGCTGTATTTCTTATCAATACTAAGGAATTGGGAGATTTACCTTTACCAAAAACATGGGAAGATATCTTAAAACCTGAATTTGAAAAAAGAGTCTCTTTACCAGTCGGTGATTTTGATTTATTTAACGGAATCCTTCTGAATATTCATAAAAAATATGGTGATGAAGGTGTTGAGAAATTGGGGAGAAGTCTTTTGGAATCTCTACATCCATCTCAAATGGTAAAAAGTGAGAGAAGAAAAAATGTACCGATAATTACGATTATGCCTTATTTTTTCACAAGAATGGTAAAAGCCGGCGGTCAAATGATAGCAGTTTGGCCTGAAGATGGAGCTATTGTCAGTCCCATATTTATGTTGTCTAAAAAAGAAAAAATGGCTGATTTGCAACCTGTTGTAGATTTTTTTGCATCGGAAACCGTTGGTAAAGTTCTTTCTCATAGTGGGCTATTTCCGAGTGTTCATCCAAATATTGATAATAGAATTCCTAAAGAAAATAAATTAATGTGGCTTGGTTGGGATTATATTTATAATAATAATATTAGTAAATTAATTCATCATTGTGAAAATGTTTTTGAATCGTCAATTTCTGAAGGAGAATAAGATGAATCTTATCACATTTTCAGGCCCGCCTTCCTCAGGGAAAACTTCTGTAATTCTCAAAACAATTAAATCCCTACAGAAACGCGGGTTTAAAGTAGCCGTTGTAAAATTTGACTGTCTTTATACAGATGATGATCTGATTTATAAAAAAGCCGGAATCCCTGTCAAAAAAGGACTTTCAGGTGCTCTTTGTCCGGATCATTATTTCATTAGTAATATTGAAGAAGTTACAAAATGGGGTGTTGATAATGGATTTGATATCCTCATTAGTGAATCTGCAGGTTTGTGTAATCGATGTTCTCCATATATAAAAGGTATAAAAGCGGTTTGCGTAATTGATAATTTAAGTGGGATAAATACTCCTAAAAAAATTGGACCAATGTTAAAATCTGCCGACATCGTTGTTATCACAAAAGGCGATATTGTTTCACAAGCTGAACGAGAAGTTTTTGCTTCGAGAGTAAATATGGTAAATCCGGCAGCAATTATTATGAATATTAATGGTTTAACCGGTCAGGGAAGTTTTGAGCTTTCTTCTTTACTTTATGAAGAGAAAGATAATCTTAACTCTCTTGTCGGAAAAGAATTAAGATTTCCAATGCCGTCAGCTCTTTGCTCATATTGTTTGGGAGAAACTAGAATCGGGGAGAATTTTCAAATGGGAAATATCCGAAAAATGGAATTGCATAATGAGGATAAGAAATGAAATATAATTTGAATAATATAAAAAATAAAGTTATTGGCGATTTGGTAAAAAAACATCCTTATTTATCTTCTTATTTTGAAGATAATAATTTTGATATTGAGAAAAAAGAAAACCTTACTTTAAAAGAGTATTTTGAAAAGTTTACTGAGGAAGAAATTGAAGATAATGCTATAGATATTGAACTTCAATTTCAACAGATAGCTGACTTCCTTAATCAAATGTCAGAATTTCTTGGTCAAAATGAGAATAAAGTCGAGAAAATAACAATTTTTCCCGGTACGGACAAATTCGGGAATCCGGAAAATTATCAAAAATTAGATATTTTTCAAGGTGAAATAATTTCTATTGTCGGGCCAACAGGGTCAGGCAAAAGCAGATTGTTAGGTGATATAGAATGGGTTGCCCAAAAGGATACACCAACTTTACGAACGATATTAATTAATGATGAAATTCCTGATAAAAAATGGCGATTTTCTTCATCAGAAAAATTGGTTGCTCAATTGTCTCAAAATATGAATTTTGTAATGGATTTGTCAGTTTATGAATTTATTGAACTTCACGCCGAAAGCAGATTTGTGGAAAATAAAGAAATTATTATAAAAAAAATTATTGAAAAAGCAAATGAATTGGCAGGGGAAAGTTTTGACGACGATACACCCATTACCAGTCTAAGTGGCGGACAGTCACGAGCTTTGATGATTGCCGATACAGCTATTCTAAGTAAATCTCCGATAATTCTGATTGACGAAATAGAAAATGCCGGAATTGATAGAAAAAAGGCACTCTCATTATTGCTTTCAGAAGATAAAATAGTTCTTTTAGCTACTCACGATCCTATTCTTGCGTTGTTGGGAAATAAGAGAATTGTAATTAAAAATGGGGCAATTGAAAAAATAATTGAAACTACGGAAGAAGAACGAAAAATTTTATCAACTTTAGAAAAGATGGACAGAACTTTATTAGCTTATAGAACTAAATTAAGACAAGGTGAAAAAATAACTAAAATAGAAAATGAGGAGAAATAATGGCTGAAAATATTCATGAAGGTTGTATGGGAAGTTTCGAGAACGGGAAACAAGTTGTTGATAAAGTAAGACAAATGGGATTTGCTGAACAATTTATGCCGATGCCGATGCAAATAAAATGTGTTGAGTGCGGAGAAACATTCCAAATGGAAACTTTTGAAGATAAATGTCCTAATTGTGAAATGATTTATGGGGTAGTTCCTTGCCACGCTTTTGATCCTGACAATGTGTCAGCTGCCGGAAAAGGATATTAATTATATATTTCTTGACATATAATAAAGAATAAACAAAAACTTGGATATGATTAGCTTTAACATATTCCAATGAGATTATTAAAAGATTAGGTAGATTAACTATTATTTTTTATGAGAATAATTTGTTAAAATACAGGGAGTTATAGTGAAATTAGTTAAATTTAAGATCAATGCTAAAAGCGAAAGTCCAACGCGGACAGTAGTTAAAGCTAGAGATTTTAGTATGATAATCGATGAGCCAAAACACTTGGGTGGTAAAGATACGGGGGCAAATCCTGTAGAATTTCTTTTAGGTGCCCTTTCCGGTTGTTTAAACGTCGTTGGTCACATGGTTGCCAAAGAAATGGGTTTTGATTTTCATGGTATGGAAATAGATATTGAAGGTGGAATGAATCCTTTAAAATTTATGGGAAAATCATCGAAAGAAAGAACGGGATATCAATACATAGATGTTAAAATTCGTCCTAATACGGAAATGGATGAAGAAACTTTAGTAAAATGGGCGAAAGCAGTAGAAGAACGTTGTCCGGTAAGTGATAACATCGGGAATGCTACGCCAATTACCATTAATTTAAGTAAAAAGTAAAAAGTCATTCGTAATCATTAATTTGGTTACGTTGTTTAATTTGAAAAAAAAATAAAGGGGTAAACAAGCCCGAAAAGGAGAAAATTATGAGTATGTTTTGTTATCAATGCCAGGAAACTCTTGGCAACAAAGGGTGTACAGTAAACGGAATTTGTGGGAAAAAAGGTGATGTAGCAAATCTTCAGGATTTATTGATTTATTCACTTAAAGGAATCTCAATATTTAGAGTTAATATCCCGGCAAAGATGCGAGAAGAAATCGGCAAACCTTGTGAAGGTGTTGATAAATTTATCGCTGAAAGCCTTTTCTCAACAATTACAAATGCTAATTTCGATAGAAATTTCTTTATTAAACAAATTAAAGAAGCTATCAAAATCAGAGAGATTTTAAAATCAAAGACAAAAGAATTAGGAATGGAAGTAAAATTTGCTGATCATGACGCTGCAACATTTACTATCACTGATGAAAATATTGATGAAAAAGCTGCTACAGTTGGCGTTCTTACAACAGAAAATGAAGATATTCGTTCACTTCGTGAGCTTACCATTTATGGATTAAAAGGTATGGCTGCTTATTACGATCATGCTGAAAGATTAGATAAAAAACAAAAAGAATTAATCATGTTTATGGAAAAAGCTTTTGTTACCACTCTTGATGATTCGAAAACTGTTGATGAACTTGTTGCTCTCGTTTTAGAAACAGGTAAGTATGGCGTTGATGCTATGGCTTTACTTGATGGAGCTAATACTTCAACTTATGGTAATCCTGAAATTACGGAAGTAAATATTGGGGTAAGAAATAATCCTGCTATTCTTATTTCCGGACATGATTTAAAAGATATGGAAGAACTTCTTGAACAAACCAAAGGCACCGGAGTTGATGTTTATACTCATGGTGAAATGCTTCCTGCAAACTACTATCCTGCTTTCAAAAAATATGACCATTTTGTTGGAAACTATGGTAACGCTTGGTGGCTTCAAGATAAAGAATTTGATTCATTCAACGGACCAATTATTCTTACTACAAACTGTTTGGTTCCACCTAAAAAATCATATATTGACAGAGTTTTCACAACTAATGCAGTTGGATTTGAAGGTGTAAAACATATTGAAGAAGCTGAAGAAGGAAAACAAAAAGATTTTTCAGAAGTAATTGCTCTTGCTAAAACCCTTCCTTCACCTACTGAAATAGAAACAGGTAAAATTGTTGGTGGATTTGCTCATGCTCAAGTTTTTGCATTGGCTGATAAAATTGTTGAAGCTGTTAAATCGGGAGCTATTAAGAAATTCGTTGTTATGGCTGGTTGCGACGGGCGTCAAAAAGGTAGAAGTTATTATACGGATTTTGCAAAAGAACTTCCTCAAGATAGTGTTATTCTTACTGCCGGTTGTGCAAAATTCCGTTACAATAAATTAAATCTTGGTGATATCGGTGGAATTCCAAGAGTTCTTGATGCCGGACAATGTAATGACAGTTATTCTCTTGTTTTAATTGCTTTAAAATTAAAAGAAGTATTTGGCCTTGATGATATTAATGAATTACCAATTGCTTACAATATTGCTTGGTATGAACAAAAAGCAGTTATTGTTTTATTGGCTTTATTGTATCTTGGTGTTAAAAACATCCATTTAGGACCAACACTTCCGGCTTTCATGTCTCCAAATGTTATTGACGTTTTAGTTAAAAAGTTTGGTATTGCAGGAATTACTAATGTCAAAGATGATATAAAAACATTAATTGGATAAAAAAATGATATCGGGAGAATTATCTCCCGATATTTTAAACCGGAGTGATTATGAAATTTAAAGTTAATCAAGAATTATGCGTAGGTTGTGGTGCTTGCCAAGCAACATGTCCTGAGGTTTTTAAATTAGTAGATGATAAATCTCAAGTAATATTAAATCCTGTTCCTGAAGAATTAGAAATCTCAGCGATTGAAGCTGAAGACGGATGTCCGATGGGAGCAATTTCACACGATTAAATTTACAACTATCCCATTAAAAGCTCTCAAATTTTGAGAGCTTTTTTTATTAGATAACATATTCTAAAAATTTTCAATAATAATCAACTTTCAAAATTCAAAAAAATCTTGCTATTTATCATATCTAAAATTTTATGGTTAAAAATTTTTAAAAGAGGATTTATGAAAATTATAGAAGGAAATTTAACAGCGAAAGATTCTAAAATTGCTATCGTTGTCAGTAGGTTTAATGAATTTATTAATGGCAAACTTTTAGATGGAGCAATAGATTGTTTTGTTAGACATGAAGGGAAAAAAGAAAGTATGGATATTTACTGGGTACCGGGTGCTTTTGAAATTCCTCTCACTGCCAAAAAAGTTGTCGAAACAAAAAAATATGATGCCGTAATTTGTTTAGGTGCGGTTATTCGCGGAGCAACTCCTCATTTCGATTACATAAGCGCAGAAGTTAGTAAAGGAATTGCTAATGTTTCTTTACAGACCGGAATTCCGGTAATTTTTGGCGTTCTCACAACGGATACAATTGAACAAGCAATCGAACGTGCGGGAACAAAAAGCGGTAATAAAGGTTGGGAAGCTTCATTAACTGCAATTGAAATGATAAACTTATACAAAGGAATATAAATATAATGGGATTAAGAAGAAAATCAAGAGAAATAGCAGTGCAAACATTATACTCATTAAATTTTGTAGAAACCAGTGATTATTTGGGAGATTTAGAATTAGTCTCTAAATTCGAAGATAAATTGTCAGAAATATGTGATGATCTTGATATTGAAAAAGATTCCAAAATATTCAAATTTTCGGAAGAATTACTCAAAGGTACATTAACTAATATCACCGTTATTGATGAGAAAATTCAAGAATATACAAAAAATACTGAGTTTTCGAGAATGCCTCCAATTGATTTAAGTATTTTAAGAATCGCCGGTTATGAAATTATTTATACAAAAACTCCCGTAGCAATTGTTATTAATGAAGCTTTGGAAGTTACGCGAAAGTTCTCGGACGAAAATACGAGGAAATTTATTAATGGGGTTTTAAACACTATTTCAAATAATTTAGAAAAAGAAAAAAAGACAGAAACAGAAGCTAATGACTAAAGATAAAATAAATTGCAGTCTTGGGATAATTGTTTATAACGAGGCTCAAAATATTTCCGGATTATTAGATTCCGTATTATCTCAGGATTTTGAAAAGGTCAATCTTGAAGAAATAATAGTTGTCTCAAGTGCTTCCAAAGATGGTACTGATGAAATTGTTAAAGAGTATGAGAAAAAGAATCCAAAAATAAAATTGATATCGGAGAAAGAAAGAAACGGAAAATCTTCGGCGATTAACATCTTTATAAAAAATGCAAAAACAGATATATTGATTATTGAGAGCGGAGATACAATTCCGGGACAAGATACAATTGAAAAAATTGTTATTCCTTTTGAAAATGAAAAAATCGGTATGACCGGTGGACGACCAATACCTATTAATTCTACTAAAAATTTGGTAGGATTTTCTGTAAATCTTCTTTGGAAACTTCATCATAAAATGGCGTTAATAAATCCTAAATTAGGAGAAATGATTGCTTTTCGAAGATGTTTTGAAAAAATACCGGTTGAAAGTGCTGTTGATGAAGCCAGTATCGAAGCGGAAATAAAAGCTCATAATCTTCAAAAAAAATATATTCCAAATGCAATTATAATTAATAAAGGACCGGAAAATGTTTCCGATTTTCTATTGCAAAGACGTAGAATTTCAGCCGGGCATTATTGGTTGATGAAAACAAAAAATTACAAAGTAACATCTTTAAACCCCGCAATTCTTTTCAAAATAACAATTGATGAAATTATATCAAGACCTGCTTCTATTCATAAAATTTTTTTTACGATGATGCTCGAAATTATTGGAAGAATTTTAGGTTGGTATGATTATAATGTTAAGAAGAAAAATCCCTTTAAATGGGAAATTGCAACCAGTACAAAAAATTTAAAAAAATAAGAGTGTAAAATGCTAGAGATTATTCCTAAAATTCCTATTTATCAGATATTTAGAAAGTTTGGTTTTCCAAAAATACTTCCAATGAATTATACGATTAGTTTGCTTTATCAATGTAATTCAAGATGCAGTACCTGTAATGTTTATAAGAAAAAAGCTGATAATCTAACCGTCGATGAATATGTTAAGATTTTTAAAAACATTGGCAAAGCTCCTTATTGGATAACTTTTAGTGGGGGAGAACCATTCTTAAGAAAAGATTTAGTAGAAGTTGTAACCAAGATATATAGGATTTCAAAACCAAAAATTATTAACATTCCTTCTAACGGAATTTTGACCGATAGAATTTTGGATTTTGTTCCAAAAATTGCTTTTAAATGCCAAGATGCAAACTTGATAATTAATTTATCAATTGATGGAATTGGTTCTCAACACGATAAAATTCGCAATGTAAAAGGAAATTATGTAAAAGTAATGGAGACATATCGAAGATTAAAAGAATTGAAAATTCCAAACTTATCTATTGGAATTCATACTGTTATTTCCAGATTCAACGTTCGTGACTTTACTTCGATAGCAACCCAATTAATGGATATGAACCCGGATTCTTATATCACGGAAATTGCGGAAGAACGAAATGAATTGGGTACAATTAATGCCAATATTTCTCCAAGTATGCTTGCTTATAAATCTTCAATTGATTTTCTTATCCATCGAATTAAACATACAAAGTATAAAGGTATGAGCAAAATTACACAGGCTTTTAGAATTGAATATTATAACTTGGTTAAGAAAATTTTGCGAGATAAGACTCAAATTCTTCCTTGTTATGCAGGTATTTCTTCAGTACAAATTTCTCCTGACGGAGATGTGTGGCAATGTTGTGTAAAAGCCAATAAGTTTGGAAATTTACGCGAAAATAATTTTAATTTTAAAAAGATATGGAAAAGTAAAGAGATGCAAAAAGAGCGGAGGAAAATTGCTGAAAAATCTTGCTATTGTCCTCTTGCAAACGCTTCTTATACTAATATGTTAATGGATTATCCAACGTTGTTCAGAGTTTTTTATCGAAGTTTTATAAAATGGTGGGTGTAAAATAAAATGCTTAAATTAGAAAGTATTTCACATGATAACAAAAATCTTACGTTAAGTACTTATTTTCAATTAAATGAGTCTTTTGATGTAATCCATACCTATTCTTTGGAGCATACTCCATTGATCAATTCTGTAAATTCTCTCATTCTGTCTAAGATAATGAATATTGATTTTGAAATGATGAGTTGTGACGAGATTAAAAGTTCATTGAATAATTTATTTATTGATTTGAATTGGGAACTTTTTGCTAAATTTGAAAAAAGTGAATCTTTAGAACACGGTATTTCTCTATTATATACCCATATTGAAGGTGATAAAATTTTTGTTGTACAATTCGGACGAATGCTTTGCGGCGTTCTGCGAGATAATAAAATAATAACAATTGGTTCAGGTTGGGAAAATTTTGCTGTAAAATCCGAATCGGATTTGAATTTACTTGGATTTTTTGCTAAAGATATTTCTTTTAAAATATATGAATTTGAATTGTTGCCGGAAGATGTGTTTTTTTCATTACCTGCTAAGTTTGCTGAGAAATTGCAAAATTATGAAATAACTAAATGGAATATTGTCGCTAATATTGAAAAATTATATTCTGAAGAGAAATTTCCCTATTCAATAATATCTAAAAAAAAATCTTATCCCATCCTGAAAAAAAAATGGTATGAAAAGAAAAATGCCAGAATTTCTGCCTTGATTTTATTTGTTCTGATTTTTCTATCAGCATATTATGCGTTTTTCGGAAATAACGAAATCGAAAATCAGCTTGATATTCAAAAAAAAATTATTAATCGTGAAATTAGCAATATTGATTTGAATAAGATTGCCGGTTCCCTGAATATTAAAGATGGTCTGTTGCTTATTCCAAAAAAAAATATTTCTTTAAAAACAATTTGGGTCTCACCACTGACTTTCCCTCTAACTTATAAGCCTCTTTTTGATACTAAGAATTTCTATTTTATTTCTAAAAGTAAAATTTTTTGTTATCGAATGAAAAAAAAATCTAGGAAATGGTCGCATGATCTAAAATCAGAAATAATTTCCGTTGAATTCATTAATGGAAATAGACTTTTGGTGCGAACTTCAAATCAGCTTTTTTGTCTTGAAAAATCTACCGGAAAGGAAGTTTGGAATGTCGAAACTCATTCAATTAGTAAAATTGAAGGTTGTAGATATTATCCGCATTTGATTTCTTATGAAGATGATAAACGATTGCTGAAATCAATTTTGTTGGTGCCTGAAGAATATAAATTATCATTAATGAATACCTCCAACGGTGATACGTTGAATGTCTTTAAATCTAATGAAAAAATTTATTATGTATCAGATTTTAACGATATTGAAAAAGCTATTTATTTATATGAAAAAAATAAAATTGTTTGCTTGGAATTAAAAATTAGATACTAAAATGAAATATGAGCTGATTACTCCGAATATTTTTCTCGGAAAAGTCAAAAAATATACAACTGTAAATTATGATTGTATTGAAAAAGCTGTAAAATTTACTATTGAAGCACATAAAAATCAAAAAAGAGAGTCCGGAGAAGAATATGTAACTCATCCGCTTAATGTCGCTTTGATTTTGCTTGAGATGAATTTTGGAACATCCACTGTTATCGCCGGATTGCTTCATGATGTGATTGAAGATACAAAGTATTCTAAAGAAGAAATTTCCGAATTATTTGGAGAAGATGTCGCTTTTTTGGTTGAAGGAGTTACTAAACTTGTTGGAGTAAAATTCAGTTCCAGTGAATCCAAAAAAAAAATCCAAGCGGAGAATTTTAGAAGATTTTTACTTTCATTGACCCGTGATGTTCGTGTTTTAGCAATTAAATTGGCTGATAGGCTTCATAATATGAGAACTTTAGGATTTGTCAGCCAAGATAGACAACTTCGGATTGCAAATGAAACTTTAGATATATATACACCTTTGGCAAATCTTTTTGGTTTTGCCAAAATTAGATGGGAGTTGGAAGATCTTTCTTTTAAATACAGCAAGCCGGAAGAATTTAAAAAAATTGTCAAAATAGTTTCTGAAAAAAAAGTAATAAGAGATGAATATATAAATTCAATTAAACCTATTATCGGTAATATTTTGAAAAAAAATAAAATCCAAGCTGAAATTTATGGGAGAAGCAAACATCTTTATAGTATTTATCGAAAAAATATCGTGAGAAAAGTGCCTTATAATGAGATTTACGATTTAGCAGCAATTCGGATAATTGTTAATGAAGTTTCAGAATGCTACCAAGCCTTAGGATTAATTCATAACAAATTTGAACCTTTTAATATTGTTAAAGATTATATTGCACGCCCAAAACCAAATGGATATCAATCTCTCCATACAATTGTCTTAGGTCCTAACGGGAAAAAAATTGAAATTCAAATTAGGACAAAAAAAATGAATTATATTGCTGAGGAAGGAATTGCGGCTCATTGGCGATATAAAGAATTTAATGACTATTCGGAACGAGGATATAAAAAAGAAATTAATAAGTCAAAAATGCAAAGCAGCTTTGAAACTCAAATTAGTGAGATTCGTTCGATTCTAAAAAATAATCTTGATATGAGTAAATTTAATAGCATTGCTACTTCCCAAATAAAAAATCTTTATAAAAATATAATCATTGTTCTTTCACCAAAAGGTGATTATTATAAACTTCAAAATGACGCTTCAACTCTCGATTTTGCTTTTGCAATTCATACTGATGTAGGAACACATTATGCCGGTGCAAAAATAAATGGTAAAATTGCCAACTTTGGTTCGAAATTAAAATCCGGAGATGTTGTTGAAATACTTACAGCTTCTAATCCAACTATTAATAAAGATTGGCTTAAATATCTTCATTCTACTAGAGCTCAAAATAGAGTTAAATCTTATTTAAGAAGGATAGAAATTGAAGAAGCAATTAAATTGGGAAAAGATATTCTAAATAAAAAATTGATAAAGAAATCCATAGATTTTACTGAAGGTGATATTTCTGTTTTATTATCGAAATTCCATATAAAAGATCATTCAACTTTTTATTCGATGGTTGGTTTTGGAAAATTATTAATTAGTGATATTATTGAAGAATTACGAAATAATCAAGGTGCAATCCAAAATTCTAAAAATGAAAAAACGCTAACCAATAAAGAGTGGATTGCTTCAATTCAAAATTCAGTTTCGGGAATTAAAATCAACGATATAAATAATATACTTTTCCGATTTGCAAAGTGCTGTAATCCTGTTCCGGGGGATAAAATTATTGGCTTTACAACGAGAGGACGTGGGATAACTATTCATAAAATTGACTGCCATGAAAGTGAATTAGTAAAAGCTATTAATGAAAAATCCGATAGAATTATTCCAATTGAATGGGATTTTAATTCTAAAAAAAGTACCTATTTGAAAACAGCTAAAATTAAAATTAGTGCCACCAAAATAAATAATTTTTTTCTTGAGATTTTTAAGATTTTGTCGAAACTGAAAGTAGATGTTATAGATTCTAAATTACAGAATTTTGAAAATTGCTCAGAAGGTATTATTAAAATTAAGGTAAAGCTTGGAGATGAAAAAAAAATTATGAGAAAATTAAGAAGCGTTAAAGGCGTAACTTCGGTTAGTTGCCAAATAATAGAAGATTTAAAATGAAAATTTTATTAATTATTAGCTTATTGTTTCTCATGGTCGATGTATTTCTCTTAGATGGGCATATTTACCAAAATATTTCCTTGGTTTTAGCTGAATATACTTTCCTTAAATGGGTGATTATTATAATATTTTCATTTGTTGCATCTTTAATGCTTTTTAAATTGAATATCAATTATTTTGCTGAATTGGCGAAAAAAGATGAAGTTGATGAGGTGGATGAAGAATCATTAGAAGAATCAACACAAGAAGAAATACTCGAAGACAAAACTATACCGACAGATCAAACCGTTACTTCAAAACCTCAAGATATTGGAAGCAAAACACTACCCAAAAATTAAGCAAAACTTAATAAAGGTAAATTTTTATTCAGATTCAGAAAAGAATTCTTGACACTATTAACAAAATTTTCGGATATTGAAAAAAAAATAGAGGTCTTAATATGCAAAAAATTCTCTTAATTGATGACAATGCTGATTTGATTTCAACACTGTTTGACTCTATGAAGCAATCGTTAGTTGATGTAGATGTCAAATTTTGTTATAGCAGTTCAAAAGCAATTGAATTAATAAAAAATAACTATTTTGACCTTTTTATTATTGATTATTTTTTAGATGAATTAAATGGAATTGATTTGATAGAAGAAATCAAAAAAAACAAAAAATTCCTCAAGTCAAAATTTTTAATTATTACCGGCAAAGACAAAGATAAAGTTTTAGAAAACAAATTTATTAAATTAGGCTATAACTATTTACTTAAACCATTTGAATTGCACGAATTCATTTCTTCAGTTAAAATGCTCCTCCAAGTCAAAGCTGTTCAAGATGAAGAATATAATAAAAAAAAGAAAATTTTTCAAAATATTATTCAAGATGAGTCCGTTTCTTACGATGATTTAGAACTTTTTTTATATCTTTTACACAATACAAATGATGGTCTTTGGAAATGGGATTTACAATCAGATAGAATTACCGGATCTCACAATTTGTGGCGAAATTTTGGAATTAAACCCGGTCAAAAATTTACTAAAAAGGATTTTTTTAAAATTATTCATCCTGATGATGTTAAAAAGTTCCAATCATTATTAGATGACTATGTTAATCTAAAATTGAATAAATTTAAAATTGATCTCAGAATTAAAAATTCATCAGGAAAATATAAATGGTTTTCTTACCGAGGCAGTGCTATGTTGGATAATAAAGGAAATATATGCAAAATGTTTGGTGTGCAAATGGATATTTCTACGGATAAATTACTTCTTGAAAAATATCTTTCTATGGCCTATCACGATGAACTTACCGGAATTCCCAACAGATTATTGTTATTTGACAGAGCTAACATTGCTATAGAAAATGCTGCCAGAAATTCAACTAATATTTTAGTTATTTTTTTAGATTTGAATAATTTTAAACTCGTAAATGATAATTACGGTCATAAAGCAGGTGATTTGCTTCTACAATTGTTAGCTCAAAGAATAAATCAGCTAATTAGAAAAATGGATACTTTCGCAAGATATGGCGGAGACGAGTTTGTGATAATGTTACCACATATAACAGATGAAAAATATATTGAGATAATTATAAAAAGAATTTTAGAAAAAATCAGAGAACCTTTTGATATCTATGGAGAACAAATTACAATTTCAGCAAGTTTGGGGAAAGCATTGTATCCGGACGATGGCGATAATATTCATAAATTAATAAATCATGCTGATTTAAAAATGTATTCTAATAAAAGGCTAAATGAGTCAGGAAGAAATTAAGCCGAATTCTGTAACTATTCTAACAAAATAGCCAATATCTATTCATCTAATCCGGATATTACTATTATCAAACGATATCAATAAATGACCGGCTTTAGCTGCCTACCCGAAAGTTTCAGAGCGGGTAACTCTGCTCAGTAAAACTGAACAACTTTCCTATTTGGCATTGCACCGGATAAGGCATTCCTAGCATCAAAATTCACATTTTGATCTGGTAGTCTCTTACACTACCATTTCACCCTTACCCCAAAAAGGGCGGTTTATTTCTGTGGAGCTAGCTTCTTGTTACCAAGACTTCCCGTTAGGAAGTATCCTACCCTGCGGTGTTCGGACGTTCCTCTTCTAATAAATAGAAGCAGATATTTTTTCTTCCTGACAAATTTTATTTTTCTTTGTCTTCTTTTGGTTTATTAACTAATAATCTTCCACAATTCTCGCAACTAATAATTTTTTGGCCTTTTTCAATTTCTATAATTAATTGAGGTCTAAGATTTACACCGCAACCCGAGCAGGAATTTTTCTCAACAAAAGCGACAGCTTTTCCTGCTTTATTAGTAATTAGCAGACCGTAGCGTTTTATCAATTGGCGAGGGAGATTTTTTATCGCGATTTCTTTTCTTTGATTTTTTAATTCGGCGATATCTTTATCAACCTGAACAATTTCTTTATTTAAATCATCCTCTTCACTGTTCAATTTCTTTTGTGCTTCTTTAGCTTCGGTTTGGGCAGAATTAAACTCTACGTTTAAATCTGTTTCTTTATCCATGGCTTTGATTATTTTTTCATCAATCTGAGAATTCGCATTTTTTAAATTTGAAATTTCATTATTCAATGCTTTGTATTCTTTATTAGTTTTGATATTAAGCAATTGATTTTCATATTTAGCTATTTTTTCTTTATTTGATGTGATTTCTTTTTCAAACAAATTCTGTTGCACCACATTGTCATCAATGTCCTTTTTGAGTTTTTCAACTTTATCTTTTGTAATTTTAACATTATCTTTTAAATTTTTTAGTCGCTTAGGCAGTTGATTTTTAATGTGTTTTTTTGCAACGATTTCATCGTCAATTTTTTGCATTGCTATGAGTGCATTAATCATATTTTTCATTTTTACTCCTTAAACAATAAACTAATATCCATGGATTTATAAGAATGAGTTAAACTACCAGAAGAGATATAATGCACACCTGTTTCGGCAATTTCTTTAATATTTTTTATGGTAATATTACCGGATGCTTCCAGTTCTATATAATTTTTGTAATTTTGAACAGCTGTTTTCATATCTTTTACAGACATATTATCAAGCAATGCTCGGTCCGCACCGGAATTAACAGCTTCTTTTAATTCCTCAAGATTTGTAACTTCAACTTCAATTTTATAGGAAGTATTTCTTAGCTTAATTTTTTCTACGGCAGCAGTTATTCCATTGGCAGCTCTAATGTGATTTTCTTTCAGCATTATCATATCGTAAAGCCCAAATCTATGGTTATAACCACCTCCAATTTTTACTGCATATTTTTCTAAATTTCTCAGCAAAGGGGTTGTTTTTCTGGTATCAAGAAGTTTAGTTTCCAAACCATCAAGTTCATTGACACAATTCCTGGTTTGAGTAGCTATACCGCTTAATCTTTGGAGAAAGTTTAAAGCAACTCTTTCAGCTTTAAGTATGCTGGATGTTTTACCTTCAATTTTGATTAAATCATCGCCTTTAAGAATCCAATCGCCATCTTTTTTATAAATAATGATTTTTAAATTGGAATCGATGGTATGGAAAACTTTAATAGCAACATCGATGCCAGCCAGAACACCGTCTTGTTTTGCTATCATAAAAGCTACAGAATCGATATCATCAACTTCGAGATAATCGGTTGTAATATCGCCATGTCCAAGATCTTCTTCTAAACTCAGTTTGATTATTTCATCTATATTCATTTTTTCTCCAAAAAAAAAGCACCTGTTAACTAAACAGATGCTTCAATGTTTCGCTCTTTATTTAAATTTTTTTTATTTATAATTTTCTGAAAATATATCAAATCAAACTCCAATATTTTTTTTTAGATTCATAACCAAAAAAAAATATGTTCTTATCTTGTCAATTATATTAAATTTACTACATGTATTCATCTATTATCAATTCACCATTTTCGATCGTAAATGAAGATTTATGAAGGTCTTCTAATATTGTTTGAGATTTTTTTAAAATTCTGACATATACACCACTGAAAATATTTTTGTATGCCGTAATTCTTCTTGAAGTGGATTCTGAATTCATTAAAGCATTGTTAATATCATCTTCAAGTTTATCTTCCAAAACGTCAAGTTCAGTTTCCATTTGTTGAATTTGCGACTTATCAGAATCGGGTAATTCTTTTAATTCCATAATTTTTTTAGTTAACAAAAGCATTCGTTCTTTTGTGAAGGGAGAGATACTAATTTCTACTTCCGTATTTATAGCACTGGAATTTCCAATTAAAGCTGCTTCAATTAAAACTCCACTTTGGACAAGACCACCGACGATTGAGCTTTCCTCTTGGTCACCGATTACTCCTTCTTCGGCAATGATTTTGCAGAAATGAATATTTTTGCTAAAGAATATTTTTTTAGATGATGAAACGCTTGAATTTTCTGCAGAATGGAAGCTAATGTTACCTTGAGAAATTATTCCTTGAGATCGGCAATTTAGGATATCGCCATTGATAATAATTTCCTCTGTAGATTCGATTGTTGCATTATTGACATCACCATTAACTTCGATAGTTCCATCAATATCTATTTCAATTTTATCTTTTATATTACCATTGATTACCAAGTTTCCGCTCAAAGAAATATTCTCGAAAGACAAATCCAAGTCGGAATTAATTTCAAAAGTATTTTTCACTGAGACTTTTCCTAAAGAATTGATATAAGGATATCCTGATTTATCAGCTACAATTTGACTTAGATCAACTGAATAAGAGACATTTTCGCCAAGATAGGAATTTATTATATCTTCTTTGGATTTATCATTTTCATTAGTTGTACCAAAAATATCTTTTCCATTTTGAGGCATTTTTGTGATGAATAATCGAGCGACAGGTTTCCCCTTTTTTATGGTTTCAAAATCCTTTAACTTAGCGAAATTGTTATTAAAGGCTTTTTCGTTATAGCAATTATTTTCATCAAAAAGAAATTCAAATTCAACTTGAGCATCCGTTGGTTTTATTCCGATTGCCAGTGGGAATGGAATATCATAGTCTTTAGAGATGGCTTTTTGTTCAACAAATGAATTGGCATTTTCAAAGCCATAAACAATTCCTGATTCTTCAATTAATTTTAAAACATCATTCTCTTTAATCGGTTCATTAGTTTTTTTTATTGTCATAAAAGCGGAATATTTATCTTCGCTTATTTCAATGCTAATAGTTTCGTTTTCATTAGATAGTTTCATTGATCATTCCTATAAAATTTAATTGTCTTTCTTGTGTATGTTCTTTTCGGTATGAGAAGAAATCATCGTTTTTCCATGTGCAAATATTAACATCAATAATATTTTTAATACCGTAAGCTTTGAGTTGAAAATACAAAACTTTGCGAAGATCAAGTTTGAAAGGATATTGTTCAATTCCGGTGTCATTAATAAATTCTTTATGAATTAGCGGTTTAACCGGATAATATGAAACTGAGATTGCCGGACCTATAGCAACTTTTATATTTTGATAACAAGAACCTTTAGCTTTCATTAAATTAATTGCTTTCCCGATGATGTTTAATCTAATTCCTTCTCGACCGGCATGAATTGCTCCGACAATATTATTTAGAGGGTCATAAAGAAAAATGGGGATGCAATCAGCAGTTTTGATTGATAAATAACAATTATGTAAATTGGTTATTATTCCATCGGCATCAAATGTTTTTTGATTGAAATTTTCGAGGTTATCAATCCAAACAACATTATCTGAATGGACTTGATTCGGTTGAATTACAGGAAATTTATTTTTTGCATAAAAATCAAATGCTTCCGGATTTTTTCTAAACTTTTCAGACGAAAATTCACGATTTCCGAACAATGCAAAAATCTTATTATCTTCTAAAACTCTGACACCTATTTTTTTTATCATATTTTCTTTCACCATATTTTTTTTCAAGTTTGTTAAAATTTATCTGTGAGTCAACTAATTTATATCTTTAGATAAGTTTTTCGGCAATAATGTATTTTTTAAACCATCAATTAAGTTAAATCAAGTTTTGTTCTTTCAATTATTGTATAAAATTCCGGAGCTTTTACTTTGGAAACATTTCCTTTTGGAATTGTATTGATTTCAATAATATTTTTAAAACCATAAATTTCATATTCAAGAACGTCTCCTTCTTTGACTAATGAGCTTGCTTTAGCAATTTTATTATTGATTTTCACCAGATTTTTATCGCAAGCATTTTTTGCAATATTTCGTGTTTTAATTAAACATAATTTTTTCAGTAATTGGTCAATTCTCATAATAACTCCTTAAAATTTTACCGTTGCCCATAAATTAAATTTTATGGTTCGAATAGATTTTTGTTGCTGATAATTTGTTGTTTTTTCATAACCACTACTGATTCCGCCATCAATACTTTTAGAAAACTTGTAAGTTAATCCGGGCGTAATTTTCAAAGAAGCTGTATTTTCGGTAACGCTTTTTCCTTGAGAACCATTCGTAGTTTTATAATTTTTGTTATAGCTGAAGTCTATTTGTGAAGTTAGTTCGTTTTTAATCGGCATAAATTTCTTAATTACAGGAATTCTAAACCCTCTTTGAGATTTATAAGTATATTTGATATTTCCCGCAAGACCTTTTTTGCTGGATTCACGAGTTACTGTTCTAAGTACATTTTTGGAATTAATGTTATTAAAGCTGATTGAGGTTGAGAAGTTATGTACCCAATTTGCTGTCCAACTAAAAATTGGAGCCATTGTTACAGTTGTTATTGTTGAAGTAGGTTTATCCCAATTATCGTTACTCCAAGTAATAGATCCGATATCTTTTTTAGAAATTGCAAAAGAGCTGGATAGACTGGAGGATGTCAAAAAATCATCAGAATGTTTTAGAAAATTAATATTAAACTTATTACCTAAATAAGTAAATGAGGTTTCTAATTTAGTTAAAGATACTGAAAAATTAGGAAAATTTGTTTCAATAGTTTTGGAACCGGCTGAACGAGTATATTGTCGGGAAATATTTTGTTTATAAGAAAATGTAGTTGTCAAATTATCAAGTATTGGAAATCCGGAAGAAGCACTATAAGAATCATTATTCTTTTTGGTTGAATAAACGGCAACTTCTGTAGTATCTTTATCTAAAATATGAGGAAGCGATAGTTGATAAAGAAAACTTGGTCTGGTATCTCTATCTGTAAAATTGGTGCCGTAAGTATTCGAAACGATGACATTTATATTCTGTAATCGATTTAGATAAAATAGGAAACCTGAAAAGAAATTAGAGCTATTTTTTTCATTTTTAGACATTTTTTCAGGATTTTTATCCGGTTCGCCTTCCCAACTATAATGTTGAGTTTCAGTATCTGATTTTTGAGAATTTTGTTCAATCAATTTTTTTATTTCATCATCGGACATAGCTCTAATTTTTTCATCATTAATATCTTTAGGTAAATCTGCTTTATTAAAAGATTTTTTCCCAACTTTAATCTTAGCTTTATCTTTAAATATGTATCCTAAAAGACTATTAATTGCTTCCTGATTTTTAATTTTTAAGCTTAAAGAAGTTGTACGGTTCACGGAACCCCTATATTTATAAATATTAACTGATGAATTAGTCCCCTTCTTTTGATAATCTTCATGATATGTCGGCTTACAACTTGCATTAATAGTAAGAAATCTGTTTATCCAATTTGGATTATACACAATGTTAAACGATTGATCTCTATTCTTTTCAACACCTATATTTTGTCCGTGAAAAGTTACAAATTTATCATTTTCTTTTAAAGTTAAATCTCTCGTTGTTGCTAAACTATAATTAATCGAAAAATCAGATAATATCTTATAAGAAATCACATTATTTGTCTTAATCGTTCGAATATCTTTTTTATTCAAATCTTTATCCCAAAAAGATTCTCCGTCAGTTTTTCTCCAATTGTATTTATTATAATCTTCACTTCTAAAAGCAATATTATTATTAAAAGAAGAAGGGAAATAACCGAATTTATACTTTTTAAATAGGTTGAAGGAAACTAAATTTTCAGGTATATTCAGGTTATATTTCGCTGAATAATTTTGAACAATTGTTGTATCAATTGTTGATGCGTTTTGAGAATGAGTTTCTTGAATATCAGCATCAAGAGAAAGATTCTTTAAAGTATATTTTATGATTTTATTATCCGGAGTTTTGGTTATTTGGTAAGACAGATGAGCTTTCCGCAATATGTTGGAAATTTTTTCATGGTCTTTTTCTTCTTTAGGAAGATCAGAAACCAACGCATCGGAATTATATTTATAAACCGGATTTATAATAGTTTCATTTCTGGTTAAAGTAAGTGGCAATGCCAGACCAAAACTAACAGGGAAGAATTTATTTAAAAAATATTTATTCGTTAATTTTAAGGATTTACTTTCTTTCATTTGGGTAACAGAGCTATGTGAGGAAGAAGTTGGAAAATTAGGAGTTGACCAAGATACTTCGCAATTTGCTTGCATAAAGTCAGCCCATTTTGTTTGTAAACTGGCTGTCGAGGCAAAAGCGATATCTTCGTAGGGATCTGAAACGCGGATATCATCATAATAAATTCTTCCTGAAAATGCCGGTGAATCTTGCGGAATATACATACCTAAAGAAATTTGTTTGATATTTGCTAAAGATGGATTATTTCGTTTAAAATAAATTACGTTGTTTTCATCTTTTATCGGAGCATCGGAATCATGAAGACCGGTTAATTTTGAATAATCAATGGTAAAATCAGTCCAATTATCTTCGTCCATTTTTTCAGTGTAATCGCTTGCTTCTTTTGGGAAGCGAATTTCATAATAATTTAAGGAATCTGTTCCAACTCTGATCATTGCATATTGATCTTGAACATCTCTTGAATCGGCAGAAAGGTTTGGCTTTTCAATATAGAAATAGAATTTCAACTTTTTGTAGCTTAAAATGTTAATTGGTTTATCAAAAAATTGTCTGACAATTCCATAATGATTTGGCATCAAATTATTGTAATCAATGTATATCGATTGTTCGGTACTTTGAGTTTTTTCTCCATTAATTGTTGTTGTTGAAAAAGTTCCTTTAGGTGGTTGATAATGTTTTCCTTCTTTTTTATTATCAATTACTCCAACCGATAAAGTTTCATTATCATTTGATTGGATAATGTCATCTCTATAATCTTTAATTTTACCCTCAGTCCATTTATTTCCAACTAAATCGGTGTTGATAATGTGAACATCAACGGTTTTATTTGTTTCAAACCAAATTCTGGCATAATTGATAGCATCTAATTTTGCTTGAGTATTGGTATTGGAAATTTTTGCAAAATATCTGGAATCATTTAAAGGAATGTGATATAATTTCCAACCATTTTTTAATTCCGTAACTTCAAGTTCGTTATCATTTAAGGGTAAAGTATATTCGATATATCTGTCTAAAGTATTTAATTCTCCGTTACTGTCTAAATCTTCGGAATCAAGTTTACCGTTATTTTCAGAGCGATTTTTATAGAGATAATCTCCATTTGATTCCATTTTATCTTTCCAATTTTCAGAATCATCATTTGGATCATCTCCGGGATGTTTGTCGCGGATACCATCTAAACCGACATCTTCAAGACCAGCTTCAAAGATACCGTCATAATGTCCTTTTTCATTGGCAGGAACATCATCTTCATAAGGTGCTCCGTCTTCAGTATTTAATTTATTTAATCCTCCGTATTCGACATATGAATCTTCATTGATATCACCTAAATCCAAATGCATAACAACGTGTGGAGTAATTGGGACATTAGAATTAATATCTTCTACTTTTACTAAAACTTCGATATATTTTTTTGTTGAAAAATCCATCTGAGTTCCTAAATATCTCATAATTCCGGCCCATGAATTTTGTTGAGCAATCGGGGGTGTGGTAATTCTTGTTGAAATAACCGAAACATTTTCTTTAGCTTCTTTTTCGGATAAACCGGTATAAATATCACCGGCTTTAAAAGGATGTGATTTTGTATCACGTAGAAACCAAGCAATTGAAGCTCTTGGAAGAAAATTTCTATAAGGACGACTTGCTCTTGACCACATAGAATAACCCATTCCTAAAGAGAAAGAATCCAAACTGGATTCCATATCATCAATATAAGCAATTTTGTCGCCATTTTTATTGTAAATTGATTGATAGGCAACGGCAGTTTCAGCATCTAAAGAGATTAAAGATTCTTCGTCAGTTTTAATGACTGGTAGCCAATCGACTAATTTTGTCATAATCGGAGGATGGAATTTTATTTTGCCGTCAATATCTCCCATTAAAATATCTCTGTTTTCACTTCCAATTTTGGGACGTTCTTGATTTGTGTTATTTGTATGATAAATAAATGTACTTCCCAGTTGTAGATTGTCATTAGGTTTCCAATCGATTCTTGTTCCTAATAAATTTTTTGTTGCTGAAGCAAACATTGGTTTCGTCTCATAATTTACAACAATCTTCGTATCGGGATTTTTTGCTTCGGCAGATAAAAGTGTAATTGTACCGAAATCATAATCTACAATATAGTCTTGGTTTTCAACTAAAAGTGTACCATTTGCTTTAACTTTTACGCTACCTTTTAAGAGATTCATTCCAAGATTGGAAATTACATCCTGTCCGACTTTACCTTTAGCCTCCATCTGAATAGTAAGTTTGGAAAAATCATCTGATGAAGATTGGATATTCTCTTTTTCATAAATAACACTATCCGGAAAAGCTTTGAAAGGTCTAATATATGGAAGAAAAACAATTCCTCCGGATAAATCAATTGGTAAATCTTCGTTGTCAATTGTTCCGGAAGCATTGGAATCCAATCTCAAATAATCATTATAGGTTACAACATTGTCGGTGATTAAATCAGCCGGAAGGTTTTCATCATGATCTTGATTATTAAGCGTAAAAGTAGAAAATTCAAATCCATCGGGGTTAATATTTGTTGAACCTAAAGAGTATATATTTCTCGCTGTGTAATCCCAAGTATCATCGGTATTTGCTTGGTTTGCTTTATGAATAATTTTGACGAGTGGAATTTGTGCATTTGGATTTCCTATTTGAATTCCGTCTTTTTGTTTATAACTGACAGCCAGAGTATAAGAATTTTGGATAGGGTCATTTAATTTAATGAGACCGATTTCTTCATCATAAGTATAATCTGAAAAAATTTCAAGTTGATCCATATGGAAAGTATTGGAAGGATTATCTACATCAGCCATTTCGATTGCAGATTCATCATTGGAATAATTATGATCATCTCGGTAAATCACCAAAGTTTCCGGATCGGGAAGCAAAGCGGCATCTTTAATAACCAATTCCTGGTTATCTGAAATTATAATAGCGTTATTTTTCCAACCTTTTGGAGTATCGTTTGATGAGGTCGCAAAAATATCGGAAGGATTCACCACATAATAATAAGTATTTTTTACATAATCTTGTACTTTGATGATTTTAGTTTTAGCTTCAGAATTTCCTTTATAGGTTTTTGTATCCTTTTCTGATTCTTCTTTACTAATTACGGAAGTTATGGATAAATTCCCAAGTTGAAATTTTGTTTTTATACCAAATAAACCTTGAGTTGCGGCAGGAGCGGAAACATAACGCGAACCGCTTAAAGATAAATTTATATCACCACCTTGAATAGATTGGATAATTTCATCTTCATTACCAACATAAGATAAATCGATTTTATCAGGTTGTGCCGCTATTTGATCAGAGGAGGTTTTATGGGTTAAATTAACGTGAATTTTATCACCGATTGTTCCATTTAATTTCAAATCCAAATCTTGTTTCATTTGAAATTGACCGGTGGAACGCTTATCTTTATCATAAGCTTTATCATCGTGATAGGTATCAATATAAGATAATGTTATTTTTTGACTTCCATCAAGTCGTAATCTTGCACCTTTATTACCAAGTATTTTTCTGAATGTTTTTGCATTTCGGGGAAGTTTTATTTTAAAATCGGGAATAAGTCCTGCTGTTTCCGATCTATCTTTATCACGTAAAGTTTTTAATGATTCTTCTAATAATTTATCATGATATGTTTTTTCAAATTCGTTACTAATATATCGATCAAATGAATAATAGACCGGATTTCCAAATTCAATTTTATTATCCAGCAGAGGTTTGATTTCAACGAAATTTTTATCGTATTCAATTTTTATTTCCGGCACAATTTTAGTTTTTATGAAAAAGGGAGGTATTGAAAATAATGAAAATTTATTGCTGGTATTATATAATGAAAAACCATTGTAATTTGGAACCACACTTTTTTCAAAAGAATAATTTAATTTGAAGTTTACACCAAAGACACTTAATACTGACAAAGAAGTCAGAATTGCTAGAAGATATTTTTTAATCATTTTCACCTTTTTTAAATTCACAGATACGATTTAAACCATATAAGGTTAGAGTTGAGTCGATAATATCAATTTCCCGAGAAGATTCTCCGATCAATTTGGAGAGTCCTCCGGTGGCAATTGAAACGATATCGCTACATTCTTTATATTTTTCTTTAATTTCTTTTATGAATCCATCAATCATTAAAGCATTGCCTTTTACAATTCCTGAAAGTAAAGCATCTTTAGTATTTGTTCCTAATAATTTTTCAGGAGAGCTTAACTCAATATTAGAAAGTTGAGATGCTTTTTCAAAAAGTTTTGAAGCGGAAGTATAAACTCCCGGAGAGATGATTGTTCCGTAAAAATAACCGTTTTCTCCAATTAATTGGATTGTTGTTGCAGTTCCAAAATCGCAGATTATACAATTCTTATGATATTTTTCTTTAGCCGCAAAAGCGTTTACAATCAAATCAGCTCCAATAAATCCGGGATTTTCAACCGGATATGTTAAACCTAAATCCAAATAACCATTTGCAATAATCAAATCAGTATCAAAATATTTTTTAACTAAATGAGTAAACGATCTGGTCAAATTCGGAACTACTGATGATAGGGAACAGGCAGAAATATTATTCAAATCGATTTTATTATTATCTGCCAAAGTTTTTAGGATAGAAAAATACTCATCCTCGGTTCGCAATTGGTCGGTTCTTAAACGCCAAGAGTGAATCAAAGTAAAATCTTCATAAATTCCAAAAACCGTATGTGTATTCCCAATATCTATTACTAAATTATATTTTTTCATAAAAACAGATTTTTAAGAATAGCTTCATCGTCAATATAAAAATGACCTTCAAAACTAACATTACCGAGATAAAACATCATTTAATTATAAATAGTTATCTTATCTATTTTGTGTGATGATTTATTGTTGCCAATTTTTCGGGCAGTTAATTTATAAAAGTAAGTGTTATTTGCTATTCGATTTCCATCTTCATCCAAACCGTTCCAGAAAATTTGGTTGTATCCTTTTTTGCATCCGTTACTTTCCAATTTGCGGATTTTTTTGCCACTGATAGTGTAAATTGTAATTGTAACATCTGCTTCCGAACTAATATTAAAAGTAAAGTTAGTTTTATTTTTCATTGGATTAGGATAAGGATACATTTTTGTGATTAAAATAGCGTCATTTTTATCAACCTTAAAATGTACTTTTTTGATGGAAGGTGCGTTGAAATTATCAAACGCAATTAATTGTAACGTATGATTTCCTGAAGACATTTCTGGAAGAAGCCATTCTAATTTTCCGCTTGTATAAGAATCAATATCATAAATAAAATATTCCGAAAGATCATGAACTTCATTTGAATTGTCAATAAGTGCAAAAATCTTGTGTCCTGAACTGCCTAAAATATTAATCCCGTTTGAATCGGAAATATTCGCCAAAAGAGTTGGGCTCGAACTAACTTTATCGCCATCGTGGAAATTATAACTTTCTAACCAAATATCAATTTTTGGAGCATCTGTATTTTCTACAACTAAATTATGACCGTTAATTTTTAAAGGTGTAAGATATGAAGAATAATTTTTTTGAGAATTTTCATCATAAACATAAGAAACAATTTTACCTAAATCTCCACCTTTTATATCATCGGGAACAATAAAATTAGAGACAAAATTGCCATTAGTTACCGTCATTTTCCCTTGGAAAAGATGTTGAGAAGGATGAGTAACATTAACGTATGAAAATGTTGTATCATTTATCATAAAAACGTAAGTTTGGGGTTGAGATGAATCATACACAAAACTGCTTCCGATTCCATTTGTTGATGAGGAAAGTTTACCGGAAATTTTTACCAATTGACGAGCTTGCAGACTATCGGGATTATTTTCTATTTCCAGAGAATTGTTACTAACCGGCGGAGTAATATGAAGAACAGGATCACCAAAAATGATAAACCTTCGACTATTTGAACTAGCATTTAAAGTTTTTGCCAGCATTAAAGATTTACCGACATCTTCATAATTTTTTGTAGATTTTATTAGATAATCTTTCATCAAATTAGTGTTTGCAGGACCGTTACATCCTCGAGTAGATGCTATAGAAACAATTGATCCTCCGTCAGCATATTTAATTAATTGATCAGCACAAGAATCATTAGATAAAAAATCAAATTCGGCAACCGCACATGCTGCGGCGATAAATAACGGAAGATGGTCTTTATTGTGGAGAAAATGCATATCGGTGTTTCCGATAAAATAATCTTCATCACCTAATCCGTAATAAGCTCCATGACCGATATAATACCAAATTAATTTCCCTTTATTGACGGAAGCAATCATTGCATCTCGTGCTTGAGGTTTATTTCTGTATTGATCAAATGGATAATCGACTGCAAAAATCTTATCCGGAATTATGGCCGGATTTATTATTTCTGAAGCTTCTTGCATTTGTCTTGTGTGAGAAATATCTAAACTGCTTGTTGAATGGAAATTATCATCTGCAAGAAATACCATTTGATTTCTCCAAAAACCGGATTGTTGATTTTCAAAGTAATTTCTTAATTTATCCAAATAATTATTTGCTTGAGTCTCATTTTGAACAGGAATTCTGCCAACTCCTAAATCCGGATGATTATAAGAATGTAAATAAGCAAAACCGTCATCAGTCTCATCGGACTCAATAATATAAGTCATAACCTGATTTTTTTCAGTATTAATACCGTTGTTATGATTCCATTCGTGTGTTCCTGAGCCAAATAAAATCAGATGTGAAATAGCAGGAGCAGGGAAATTATCATAAGCATATTTTAGATATAGTCTAATGGCGAGTGGGGAAGGGTTACCACCATTGAATTGATCAAAAATTGATTGTTGATTAACAACTTTTGCCGTTGAATTTTCATATTGATAATTCAAATCTTTCATTTCATTAGCTTGTTGTTGGAAAATGTCTGAGCAAATTATTATGGAATCATATTGATGAGAAGTATCGGTAATATCTACAGGCGTGTAACTTACTATATTTGGAACAGATTTTAAATCACTATCAGAAACTACGAAATATTGATTGCTATAATCATTTTGAGAAGTGAAATAAAAATTTGTTCCGGAATTGTGAGTTTGGAGTAAAGTAACTTGATGGAAATTGTCGATTTTGAAAACACTCAAACCTTGCGAATCTCCTGAAAAATTATATCTGACAATTTTATTTTGTAATGTTGAAGAATGCGGAATTGTGTCTTTAATAGAAAAAGAAAAAGCTTTATTTTGCTTAATTAAATCTGTTAAATAATAAAGATCGTAGTAATCCAGATAAATTGTTTTTGCTGAATTTCTGAAGATTTTTATATTCAAATTATTTTGTCCGGAATTCCAACCGTCGTTTTGATTAAAAAAGATATAATTATCGACATCTCCCGACCAAGTATTTACAACTCCCGGGAAATCGTTCATACTGATTTGAGCTTGATAAGAAGTTCCGCTTACTCCGGTATTTCCTCTAAATAAAAATTTTATATAAGCTAACGAATCTGAACCGGCATCATAGCTTTGGTGATTGCTAAAGTTTTCAAGATTTATTGAATAATGATAATTTGATGTTGATGTGCCGCTTAAATCATCGGAGAACCACTTCAATCTTCCCGATTGTTCCATAATATTTTCTGATTCATAATGAACTCTTCTAACTACGGAATTAACAATTTTATCCGGTTCTGAATCTATATTTTCCGATTTAATTCTATTGGGAGAATTGTCGAAATTTCCGCCAAAAGTTAGCCAATACACAGTTTTAGTACTATATGGATTTACATACATTTGTTGAGGCAAATGGGAATTAACCATGTTGCCGTTTCTATCTTGAGCATAAAAAATTATTTTATCATTAGCATCGAAAGAACCGTCATTTTCACCTTCTACTTTGATAGGAATTTCCTGCATTTGATTACCGGTAAAAGAATAATTGTCAATACAAGATTCTCCGCCTGTAGAAAATATTCTAAAAGTTCTCGGGTCTATATCTGAAAGAGGTAATGATTGTAAATCATTTTTGGTGATTTTATAAATACCGTCGGAAGAAATTTCGAATTTAAACCAAAAATCTGATTGTGAAAAATCAAAGTAATGGATGTCTTTTTCTTTGATTGTTGATTTCCAATTTTTTCCTGATTCCCAATTTAAAAAAATTGATTTACAGAAATTTTCGTTCTCATTTATCGGTGTGTTTTGTCTAACATTTCCATTTATTGTAACAAGTAAACGTATTTTTTCATAAACTTGAATTTTATTTTTTGAAGGAAAATACTCAAATGGATTGATTTTTATATTTTGGAAATAGAATTCTCTAAACCTATCTTTAGGAAGAGTTTGGACGATTTTTTCCGATTTACGATAAAAATTTTCATTAATAATAGGAATTTCTGAATAGGATATTTTCCCATTTTTATTAATAACTTTTTGAATAGTAGGAATCGGAGAAATTCGTTTTTTTAAAGTAAGTGTTTTTGTCTTTTTTGAAAGCAAGGTAACAGAAATATTCCCATTGCTTGGAATAATGATTTTGGTCATCTCATAAGGAAGGTCAGGAAAACCGGTTCTGTCTGAACGCTTAAGATTTTTAGCTGAGATTTTTGAGAATTGACCTGAATTGGAAATTGAAAAATCACCTAAATCAAAATCAATAATATATTGATTATTATCTTTTGAGACCAGCGAGATTTTTGCAAATAAGCTTGTTGAAAGTGCAAAAATCATCATCATTATAAAATACTTTTTCATAAAATACTCCCTTTATTTGGTTAAAATATAGTAACAAGATAATCCGAAAAATTCTTTAACAAATGGAATTGAGCTGAAAAAAACTGGTGATTCCATTTCGTGAAGTCCAAATTTAAATTTGTAGATAGGCGGAACAAAATATATTTTCTTTCTCCAAGTTTTAAGGTTAGATTTTTTAGCGAAAATCTCGAATTTTCGCATCGAGATACCGCTTGTTTTTATTTCGAGAAGTTCATTAATAATATGTGGCTTTTGTCCGGCAAGCTTTAAAATGCTTTTGTAAATTGGTCGTGGCAAAAGGTGATAAAATGGTAAACGACTGAAAAATTTATTTCTGACCATTTGCTGATGACCGGCAAAAGGTGAAAACCAATCGGGAAAAGCAATAAATATTTTTCCCGAAGGCTTTATTATTTTTTCTAAGAGAATTAATAGCTGTTGTTGATTAGGGATATGTTCAATTACATCTTTAAGGATAATAATATCAAAAAAATCTTTGTATCCTGAAGATGAAAATTGGTTGTAAATATCATCGGAAATAAATCTGATTTTATGACAGAATTTTTCAGATTTAAGAAATTCTTTTGCTAATATAACCCGATTATTATTCAGTTCTACTCCAAGACATTCTGCTTTTTTTTCTGCAAAAGCCTTTAAAATCCCAGCTTCTCCACATCCGACTTCTAAAACCTTCTTATTTTCAAAAGATGTTTCACTAAGAAAGGGAATTATGGAATTTATCGCAGTTTTATACTGAATTTCAAAATATCTTTTTTTATCTTTATGAAAATCAAACATTCAAATTAGCGTTATCTATTAATCTTGTTTTTCCAATGTAAACGGCTAAAAATAATCTTGAATGCTCATCTATCGAATCTGTAAATTTCAAAGTTCTTTCGTCTAAAATTTCTACATAATCAATCTTACCTGATTTTTTCGTAATGATTTTTTTTACCGATTCGATGATTTTATTTGGAGATTTCTCACCATTTTTAATCATTTTTTGGGCGGATTTAATTGATTCTGATAAGCAAAGAGCATTTTTGCGTTCTATTTCATTCAAATATTTATTTCTGGAACTCATTGCTAAACCGTCATTTTCACGAACAATTGGGCAACCGATAATCTTGGTCCTAAAATTAAGATCTTGTACCATTTGCTTTAATACCGTTAATTGTTGGAAATCCTTAGTTCCCATAAACATAGATTCAGGATTTACAATATTGATTAATTTTGAAACAATTGTCGTAACACCTTTGAAATGGGTGGGACGTGATTTTCCGCAAAGTATGGAAGTAATTTCATCTGTAACAACCCAAGTTTTATATCCGGTCGGATACATTTCTTGATTGTTTGGAAAAAATACAACGTCAACTTCCAAATTTTCTAATAATGATATGTCTCGCTCAAAATCTCGGGGATAAGTGCTCAAATCCTCATTTGCTCCAAATTGAGTGGGATTGACAAAAATGCTTACCACAACCAGGTCGGAATTTTCTTTAGCAGTTCTTACCAAACTCAAATGTCCTTCATGAAGATAGCCCATTGTCGGTACAAACCCTATCTTGTTTTGTGATTTGTTTTGATTTGACCAAGCAACCATTTCTTTAATCGTTCTTATAATTTTTAATTTTTTCATATTATTTCGGAAATCCTATTTTTATCATCAACAACAATTACCGTTGGTTTGTTTGATTTAATTTCTAAATCATTCATCATTCCATAATTCACAATTATAACTTTATCTCCTAATGAAACTTGGCGGGCGGCAGCACCATTTAATCCGATAATTCCGGAATCCGGTTCCCCTGCAATTATGTAAGTTGCAAATCTGTTTCCATTATCCAAATCAAATATTTCAACCTTTTCGTTTTCTAACATTCCGGTTTTATCGAGAAGCGTTTTATCAATTGTGATGCTTCCAACATAGTTTATATCTGTTTGAGTAACAGTTGCTCTATGGATTTTAGATAAGAGCATAGTTCTTAACATAAGAACCTCCGATTAATATTTTCATAATTTTTTTAAAAGTGTTTTTTTTGTAAATAAAAATATTTGTTTTTATGGAATAATCGGTAATTAATTGGATTTTTGAAGAATAACTCAACTGAAATTTACATTCTAATGTGGTTGAAAAGAGAAAATTCAGCCACTGATAACACCGATAAACACGAACGGTATTGTAGCTCAAGCAGCCTGCTTGATGTATTTTATTTTGTAATGCCAAATTATGCCTGGTATAACTCAAATAGAGGAAGTGGTTGGGAAAAAGAAAAATTAGCCACCGATAACACCGATAAACACGAACGGAATTGTAGCTCAAGCAGCTTGCTTGAGGTATTTTCCGATTGTACAAATTTGAAGAAAGATGATAACCGAATGACTGTCATTCCTGTGAAAAAAAATGATTGTCATTCCCGTGAAAACGGGAATCTATTATTTTATTCGGAAAAATAACAACCAACCGGAAGACAAAAAAGACAAGACTTTAACCACTGATAACACAGATAAACACTGAAAAGAAAGATCCCTCAATACTCAATAATGAAGAAAGATGATAACCGGATGATTGTCATTCCTGTGAAAAAAATGATTGTCATTCCCGTGAAAACGGGAATCTATTATCTTATTCGGAAAAATAACAACTAACA
>Ga0256842_1000593_pt1 | contig 31753 bp, 38 predicted proteins | sample 4559240metaG_FD_185973 | JGI IMG/M metagenome (GOLD analysis project Ga0256842, IMG submission 185973) | Hydrothermal vent microbial communities from Guaymas Basin, Mexico - 4559-240 | ecosystem: Environmental > Aquatic > Marine > Hydrothermal vents | place: Mexico: Guaymas Basin | collected... | reverse complement strand
CCTGAACAACAATAAGAACCGCTGTACCACCAAAGAAGAATGGAACACCCATCCCTTTGATAATCATAAACGGCAATGTTGCAATCAGTCCTAAATAAAGAGCTCCAGTAAATGTTAATCTACTTGCAGTCTCATTTAAGAATGCTTTTGTAGCTTCTCCGGTACGAATACCTGGAATAAAACCACCCTGACGTTTTAAGTTATCTGCAATATCTTTAGCATTAAATGTAATACTTGCGTAGAAAAATGCAAAGAAAATTACAAATACAAAAGTCAAGAAGTTAAAAAAGTAACCTCCAGGATGCAAAAAGTCTGCTATTGCCTGAACAGTAGGATTTGTACTGCTAGATAATACTGTCATCGGAAACATCAAAATTGCTGATGCAAAGATAACCGGAATAACACCGGCAAGATTCACTTTAATAGGAATATAATTCATTACACGTTTATTTTGGTTTTGCATCATTGTTTTTTTCGCGTATGTAATAGGCACACGACGCTCACCAAGTTCTACATAAATAATAATACCTACAGTTACAAGAACAAGTACAAGAATTGCAATAACTGTTAAGAAACTCATCGCTCCGGTATTTACCATCTCAATAGTTTGTCCTATTGCTCTTGGAATTGCCGAAACAATACCAGCAAAGATAATTAAAGAGATACCGTTACCTATACCACTCTGAGTAATCTGCTCACCAATCCACATAAGAAGCATTGTACCTGCCAACATTGAAACTGCTGAGAGTAAAATAAATGTATTGTGATCCGCCAAGATAGCACTGTTACCAGTAGGTCCAGTTAAACTTTGTAATCCAACACTTACACCAATCGCTTGAATGATTGTAATAACAATTGTGGCATAACGAATAATCTGCATATACTTAGTCATACCATCACGCTCTTTTTTCATCTGACCCAAACTAGGGAAAGTTGCAGCAAGAAGCTCCATAATAATAGAAGCAGTAATGTAAGGCATAATACCAAGAGATATAATAGACATACGTTGAATCGCATTTCCACTAAACATATTAAATAGTCCTAGTGAATCGGATTGGTGTGAATCGAAGAAAGAAGCAATAACTGCAGTATCTACGCCAGGTACTGGCACATATGCCAGTAGGCGATAGACAAATAAAAACCCGATAGTAATAAGTATCTTATTTACTAGATTTTTATTCACAACTAGTTACCTGTTGTTGTAACGTTTTCGTCTTTAATTTTCGATGCTAAATCTTTTGCAGATGCACCTACTAGTTTAATTTTTGTTACAGAATTAGCAATTTTATGAACACCACGGATTGACTCTACAGTGATCTCAGCAAGTTCTGCAACAGCTTTGATTTTTTCAACGTTAATTACATATGGTTTTACTATTTTAGAGTGAAAACCAATTTTTGGTAAACGTTTCGCAAGTGGTTGTTGACCACCCTCAAAGTTTCTTTTTCTTTTATAACCTGAACGAGATTTCTGACCTTTTTGACCACGTGCAGCAGTCTTACCAGTACCAGAACCTTGACCACGTCCAACACGCTTACGATTAGCTGTTGAACCAGGTGCAGGTGTTAAATTTTCAATACCCATTTTCTATCCTTTGATACGAGATAGTGCTTCAATTGTAGCACGTACTAGTGTGTTTGGATTGTTAGAACCGATTGATTTTGTAAGGATATCTTGAATCCCTGCAAGCTCAAGAACTGGACGAGCAGCTCCACCAGCGATAACCCCAGTACCCTCAGATGCTGGTTTAAGTAAAACACGGCTAGCGTTATATTTATGCTCGATATCGTGAGCAATCGTTGAACCTTTAATCTTAACAGTTGTTAAGTTTTTAAATGCATTATCAACTGCTTTACGAATAGCATCAGGAACCTCTTTAGCTTTACCAACACCGTAACCAACTGTACCGTTTTTGTTACCAACAACTACAAGTGCAGTAAAACGAAAACGTCTACCACCCTTTACAACTTTAGTAACACGACCAATATTTACAATTGATTCTTCAAATTCATCTCTATTGATTTCTGTCATAGCCATGCGCTCCTAGAACTTAATTTCGTTTGCACGAAGTGCGTCACCAAATGCAGCGATAACGCCGTGATATTGGTAACCATTACGGTCAAATACAATTTCGTTGATGTTAGCAGCTTTAAGTGTTGCAGCAAATGCCTCACCTAATGCAGTAGCACCTTCTTTGTTTGCACTTTTACCGATTGACTTAGAGTTTGCAGCACATAATGTTGTTGCAGTAACATCATCAATAGCTTGTACACTTAAGTAACGGTTTGATTTAAATACAGAAACACGAGGAAGTTCAGCACACCCAGATATTTTTGCACGAATACGACGCTTACGTTTTAGACGATTAGCGATTTTGCTTTTTAATACTTTAGCATTCATTTTATCTTCCTCCCTTATTTCTTAGCAGTTTTACCGGCTTTACGCACGATATGCTCATCAATGTATTTAACACCTTTACCTTTGTAAGGCTCTGGTGGACGGAATGAACGAATCTCAGCTGCAACTTGACCAAGCATTTGCTTATCATGGCTTTTAAGAGTAATAACATTCTTCTCAACAGACGCTTCAATACCTTCAGGTAAATCATAGTTAATATCATGAGAAAATCCAAGTTGAAGGTTAAGAACTTTACCTTTAACAGCAGCTCTGTAACCAACACCATTGATCTCTAATTGTTTTTGGTAACCAGTAGTTAAACCAGTAACAATATTTTGAGCCAATGATCTGAATGTTCCCCAGAAAGCTCTATGCTCACGTGAGTCAGAAAGATTTTTAAAAGTTATCTTGTTATCTTCGATCTCGAAAGTAACATAACCTTTAGTATCTAAATCAACACTATTTTTACCTTTAGTAAAAGTAATAACATTTCCATTTGCTTCAACTTTAATGTCGTTTGCAAATTCTACAGGATTTTTTCCAATTCTTGACATGCTACTCTCCTACCAAACCGTACACATAACTTCACCACCAATACCAAGCTCGTAAGCTTTGTCATTTGGTAGAACGCCATGAGATGTACTAACGATAATTGTTCCGTAACCATTTTTAAAACGTTTGATATCTTCTTTACCTTTGTAAACACGACGTCCAGGTTTAGAGATACGTTTTAGTTCATTGATTACACATTTATCATTATCATCATATTTAAGTACAACTTTAATTGTCTTTTTAACACCATCTTCGATTACATTAAAGCTATCTAAATAACCCTTGTCAACCAAGATGCCAACTACTGCTTCAACACTTTTAGAGTGAACTAAAGTTGTTGTAGCTAATCTTCTCATACCAGCATTACGAACACGTGTTAACGCATCTGATACTAAATCATTAATTGCCATTTATATTTTCCTTATATTTTGCAAGTCTTACGACTGCTACTGTTAGGAGTTTCTATCTTAGAAACGCTTCTAGAAGTAATTCCATAAGCTACGCTAACGCTAAGTTCTCTTCAGCAGAGAGCTCAATGCACTAGTGCATTTTTGGAGTTACTTACTAAAATTGTTTACCAAGAAGACTTTCTAACACCTGGAATCATTCCCTCATTTGCCATTTTTCTAAAACAGATACGACAAATTCCAAAATCACGTAAAACAGAGTGTGGACGACCACAAATCTGACAACGAGTATATGCACGTACTTTAAACTTTGGAGTACGTTTCGCTTTTGCGATCATAGACTTCTTAGCCATTAGTTGCTCCCTTTAGTAAAAGGCATACCAAGTTTCTCTAAAAGAACCATTCCTGCCTTATCAGAATCAGCTGTAGTTACTACAGTGATATTCATACCGTGGATTTGCATGATTGAATCATAGCTAACCTCTGGGAAAATCAGTTGTTCTTGAAGACCGAAGTTATAGTTACCACGACCATCAAAACCATTTCTTGGAACACCACGGAAATCTTTCACACGTGGAAGTGCGATAGATACAAGGCGATCTAAGAAGTTATACATATTTTCACCACGAAGTGTCACACGAACACCAACCGGCATACCTTCACGTACTTTAAAACCTGCAACAGATTTCTTAGCAATTACAGTAGAAGCTTTTTGACCAGCGATAGTTGTAATAGTATCTTCAATGTTTTGGATAAGTTTGTTATCTTTCATAGCAAAACCAGCACCAACAGAGATAATAATCTTCTCTAGTGCAGGAATTTCCATAACATTTTTAATATCTAAAGCAGATTGAATCTCTGGCTTTAGTGCTAAATATTTATCTTTTAAACGAGCCATCTATTATGCCTCCACTTTACGTACATTTGAAGCGTCAATTGGCATCTCTTTATTGATATGCCCACCCTTCGTGTTCTCTTCAGTTGGTTTAACAGCTTTTTTAGCTATTTTACAACCCTCTACGATTACTTTGTTTTTCTTAGGAAATACCGCAAGTACAGTTGCTTTTGTACCTTTGTCATCTCCAGCGATAATCTCTACTGTATCGCCTTTTTTGAAATTAAACTTTGCCATTAAACAACCTCCGGAGCAAGAGATACGATTTTCATAAATCCAGCATAACGAACTTCACGACCAATTGGTCCGAAGATACGAGTACCAATAGGCTCTCTCTTGTCATCAAGTATTACAGCAGCATTGTCATCAAAACGAATCAATGATCCGTTTTCACGTTGAACTTCTTTGTGAGTTCTTACAACAACAGCTTTAACAACTTTACCTTTTTTAACTTTAGCAGTTGGAATCGCTTTTTTAACAGAAGCAACGATAACGTCACCTACTGAAGCATAACGACGCTTAGAACCACCAAGTACCTTAATACACATAATCTCTTTAGCACCTGTATTATCAGCTACATTTAAACGAGTAAAACCTTGAATCATTACTACGCTCCTTTTACAACTGACTTAAGTCTAAAAGATTTAGTCTTAGAAAGTGGACGACATTCAGTTGCAATAACTTCGTCTCCAACTTTGCACTCATTACGCTCATCATGTACTAGGTACTTTTTGAAACGTTTTACAACTTTATGGTAACGAGGATGCATTACACGGCGCTCTACAACAATAGTTACTGTTTTGTCACCGGCAATTTTTACAACATTACCTTGAATTTCACGTTTATGTGTCATCGCTCGTCCCCTACTTCTCTACTGCAGCAAGTGCAGTGTTGATTCTTGCAATATCTTTTTTAGCAACACGAAGTTCACTAGTATTATTTAATTGCATCATCTTTTGTTTAATTTTTAAAGTAAACAGCTCAGTCTTCTTCTCTTTAAGCATAGCTTGAAGTTCCGCTGCACTTTTACCTGCCAAATCAGAATATTTCATTGCTCATCTCCGCAGTAATTATTTTTGTTTTGAATGGTAGTTTGTGCATAGCAAGAGTAAGCGCTTCACGAGCGATATCATGTGGCACACCTCCCATTTCAAAAATTATACGACCTGGTTTGATGTTCATAACCCACTGATCAACTGCACCTTTACCTTTACCCATACGAGTTTCAAGCGGTTTAGCAGTTAATGGTTTTGCAGGGAATACTCTAATCCAAATCTTACCATTTCTTTTAATGTGACGAGTAGCAGAGATACGAGCCGATTCAATCTGACGAGAGTTGATACGACCAGCTTCTACTGCTTTAAAACCGATGTCACCAAAAGCTAACTTGTAACCTGAACGAGCGTAACCTCTGTTACGACCCTTCATTACCTTACGATATTTTGTTCTTTTTGGCATTAACATGATTATTCAGCCTTTTCACTATTTTCACGACGTGGTTTTCTTGTACGACGCTCTTTTTTCTCTTCTTTAGCTTCTGCTGGGATACCTTTAGTAAGTACCTCACCTTTGAAGATCCATACTTTTATACCGATAATACCGTATGTAGTATGTGCTTCAGCGAAACCATAATCGATCTTAGCACGAAGTGTATGAAGTGGAACACGTCCCTCTAAATACCACTCAGTACGAGCCATTTCAGCTCCACCAAGACGACCAGCAACAGAAACTTTGATACCTTTAGCACCTGAACGTTGTGCACCTTGCATAACTTTTTTCATAGCTCTACGGAATGCAACACGACGCTCTAACTGTGTAGCAACATTTTCAGCAACAAGTTGTGCTGAAGTTTGTGCTTTTTTCTCTTCTTTGATGTTGATAGAAATTGGCTTACCAACAAGTTTTTGAACTGCAGTTTTAAGTTTCTCGATATCTGCACCTTTTTTACCGATGATGATACCAGGACGTGCAGCTACGATAGTTACACGAAGTCTTTTAACTGTTCTTTCAATGATGATGTTAGAAACACCAGCATAGTAAAGTTCTTTCTTTAAAAATGTTCTAATCTTGTGATCTTCACCTAAACTTGCAGGTGCAGTTTTAAAGTTAGGAAACCATCTTGATTCCCAGTTACGGTTGATTCCAAGACGTAAACCAATAGGATTAACTTTTTGACCCATACTATTTACCCTCTACTTCTACTAAGATATGTGCTGTTGGTTTTCTAATACCTGAAGCCATACCACGTGCACGTGGACGGAAACGTTTAAGTACTGGACCATTGTCAACACGACATGATGTAATTACACAATCTTCAGCTTCACTACCACTGTTCGCTACTGCAGAAGCAATAACTTTAGAGATAATTTTTGCTGCCTTATTTGGAGTGAACTCTAAGGCTGCCATTGCTTCTTCAGCATTCATACCTTGAACTTCACGTGCAATAAGACGAGATTTGATTGGAGATACACGGATAAATTTTAATAATGCTCTAGCCATGATTACCCCTTCTTCTGAACAGAGCCCTTGTGGCCCTTGAATGTACGAGTTGGTGCAAATTCACCAAGTTTATAACCAATATGATTCTCTGTAACATATACAGGAACAAATTGGCGACCATTATGAACATTTAATGTCAACCCAACCATTTCAGGAAGAACCATAGATCTTCTTGACCAAGTTTTAATAGGTTTTTTGTCTCCGCTAGATTTAGCAGCTTCGACCTTTTTCATTAAATGAGCATCTACGAATGGACCTTTTTTAACTGAACGAGCCATTAGCCTACCCTTTTTGCATTTGGTTTACGGCGAGTAATAATAAGTTTATCACTTGCTTTTTTACGACGAGTTTTCGCACCCTTAGTTGGTTTACCCCAAGGAGTAACTGGATGACGACCTGAATTCGTTTTACCTTCACCACCACCATGCGGGTGATCAATAGGGTTCATTGCAGAACCACGAGTTTGAGGACGAATACCTAAGTGTCTTTGACGACCAGCTTTTGCTATAACAATGTTAGCAAACTCTTCATTTCCAACACTACCAACAGTAGCCATACACTCACCAAGTACTAAACGCATTTCACTTGAAGGCATACGAAGAGAAACATATTTCCCATCACGACCCATAATTTGAGCAGATGTTCCAGCTGAACGTACCATTTGTCCACCTTTTCCAACTTTAAGCTCAACATTATGAACAAGTGTACCAACAGGAATGTTTTTCAATTTCATCGCATTACCAGGTTTAACATCTAAACCAGACTCAGCAGACTCAATCTTATCACCAACATTTAAACCTTTTGGTTGAAGGATATAACGTTTGTCACCATCTGCATAAGTTACAAGTGCAATTCTACAGTTACGGTACGGATCGTACTCAATAGTAGAAACAGTACCTTCAACACCAAACTTGTTACGTTTGAAGTCAATAATACGGTAAAGTTTTTTTGCACCCGCTTGTCTATGACGAGATGTAATACGACCATTGTTGTTACGACCTGCGTGAGCCGGCAACTTAACAAGTAATGAACGAACACTAGCTTTAGCAGTGATATCTGAACTATCTACATTCGTATAAAAACGACGAGACGGAGTTATCGGTCTATAAGTTTTAATTGCCATCTTATACCGCCAAACTTTCTATTTGTGCACCCTCAGGTAAAGTAACATAGAACTTTTTGAAGTCATTTTGTTTACCCTGTACACCACGGAAACGTTTTACTTTTCCGCTTTGATTTAGAGAGTTGATTTTTGTAGGAATAATTCCGAAATACTCTCTAAACACCTCTTTAAGACCTGTCTTAGTCATACGTGGTGATGTTTGAACAACAATTACACCATCTTCTTGAAGACCAAGAGTTTTCTCTGTATATAGTATAGATTTAATATCTGTAATATCTGCCATTACTTAGCCTCACTTACAAGATTTTCCCATACAGCTTTTTCTATCACGATTGAGCGATAGTTAGCAGCTAAGTATGCGTTTAACTCATTAGCTTCGATAACATAAGTAGCTTGAAGATTTTCAAATGCTAAGTATGTTTTCTCATCTAATAATTCTTTAACAAAAAGAGTATCTCTTTGGTTAAGAGCCTTAAACATTGCTGCAGCGTCTTTTGTTTTACCAGACTCTACTGCGATGCTGTCAACTATAAACAGAGTACCATTTTGTGCATGCTCATTTAAAGCGAAGTTAAGCGCAAGTTTCTTTTGCTTTTTGTTCACTTTAAGATCGTAGTTACGGTTGTTTTGAGGACCAAATGCCTTACCACCACCTACGAAGATTGGAGAACGACGTGAACCAGCACGTGCGCGTCCGCCACCTTTTTGAGCCCATGGTTTTTTACCACCACCACGTACATCACTTCTACCTTTAGCAACTGCTGTGTTTGCACGTTGTGCAGCTTGAGCAGATTTTACATAAAGGTAAAGGTTATGAGGGTTGATTCCAGAGAAAGACTCTGGTAATGCTAACTCAGAAGCTTTTTGCATTTTTTCATTTAAAACGATTGCGCTCATTATTTAGCTACCTTTACACGACCTAAAGAACCGTTAGCTCCACTTACTGAACCTAAAACCGCAATGATTTTATTTTCAGCGTCGAAAGAAACGATTTCATTTTTAACACTATTTTGTGTATTACCATATTGTCCAGGCATTTTCTTACCCTTCATAACACGACCTGGCCACTCAGCATTACCGATAGAACCTGTTCTACGACCAAATCTGTGACCGTGAGATGCAGGACCACCACCGAAATTCCAACGCTTCATTGCACCTGAAAAACCGCGACCTTTTGTATTAAAAGTAGTTTTTAATACAGTTGCTTCCGCTAAAGGTGTAACATCTAAGTCACCCGCTTCAGCATTTGCTACTTCTAAAGTAACAAAACGGTTAAATTCTGCAGGAAGGTTGTATTTCTTCTGTTGACCTTCAATTGCTTTATTCATTTTTTTACCACTGTTGTACGCAACAATAGCTTTACCATCATTAACTTCACACACCTTAGCATCAAGAACTCTTAAAAGAGTAACAGGTTTTGCTGGTACTGTGATAGTACGGCTCATGCCGATTTTTTCAACAATATATTCCATTTGTTACTCCTATTTGTCCATAGAGCGAACTTCAACGTCCACTTCTGGTGCAAGATCAAGTTTCATTAATGAATCAACAGTCTCTGGTGTTGCAGAAACAATGTCAATCATTCTAGCGTGCATTCTGATTTCAAACTGCTCACGAGATTTTTTGTTAACGTGAACTGATTTTAAAACAGTATATTTACGAATTTTTGTTGGTAAAGGTATTGGACCACGGATTACCGCGCCAGTACGCTTAACAGCCTCAACGATTGATGCTACTGATCTATCAAGTACACGATGATCGTAAGCTTTCAATTTTAAACGAATTTTTTCCATAATTTTCCTTCTAAAGAACTCGTTGGATCCTAGCCCAACTATTTTAAGGGAGCGGAATTATACTCAAACTAAGTGTAAACTTCAAGGATTTAGGGGTTAAAAATGAAAATTCTTTGAAATTTATTTCCTTTTAATAAGGAAATGATAGAATTAGATAGTTAAAAAAATGGATAAAAATGGAAATATTACTTGAAGAATTTTACAAAACTGACCTGCAAATTGAAAAATATCATCAACGTAAAGCATATATAGATGATAAGTCTTACCAGATAAACGGTGTTTCACAAAGCGGAAAAACAAAGCTGATAAAGAGTTATCTACTCTCTTTGAAAAAAAGCTCCTACCTCTATATAAACTGCAGTGACATCCGCATAGATATAGATGCCCTCAATGCTCTGCTTCCCTCATTTTGTAATAAAAATCGCATTGATGTCTTGGCACTTGACAACTACCGACCTGAATTCAAATTTCCAAATGTCACGCAGCTGCTGATAAGTTCACAAATGCATTATAAACTTCCCTACCTGCAAACTCTACAGCTCTACCCACTTGATTATGAAGAGTTTTTAGCATATGAGCATAAATTTGACTCCTCCGCACTCAATCACTTCTTTCAACTCGGAGGATTTCCGCATATGCATAAAGTAAGCATTGACGAACGGGCACTCTATCTGCAAAGTATGCTTCGCTTTGCTCTGGATGATATTGAGTTTGACATCATAAAGCTCTGTGCAAAATTTATGAGCCAGAAACTCTCTGCCTTTACACTCTATGAAAGACTAAAACTCTCACGCAAGATATCTAAAGACAAACTTTACAGATCTTTTGAAACTCTACGTCAAAAGAATTACATTCATCTCTTAGAAAAGTATGCTCATGCAAGAGCTACAAAAAAGATCTACCTTTGTGATACCTCCATTAAATCAGCGCTGAGCATTGAGAAGAACTTCGGCCGTCTTTTTGAGAATATGGTCTATTTGGAACTTTTAAAATCAGATACCGAGTGTTACTATGAGGATGGTATAGACTTTTACCTCCCTCAAAGTGATGAAATTATTCTGTGTAAACCCTTTGCAGACGAGCGGCGTCTTTTTAAGAAGCTTGAATCCATCGAGGCTTTTATATTTACTTACGGCATACGAAAGATTACCGTAATTACCATGAATAAAGAGGGAACAATTTCGCATCCGCTATCAAGCGTTGCTATAATACCTTTTGACATTTGGGCATTAGGAGATTAGATGAATATTTTATGTGGCATAGATGAAGCGGGTCGCGGACCTATTGCAGGTGACTTGGTAATGGCTGGATGTATCTTGCGTGAGAATATAGAAGGGCTTAATGACTCTAAAAAACTAAGTGAGAAAAGAAGAGAAGCACTCTATGAGAAGATAATTGCCTCATCTGCACTCTATCATATAGTAAAATTCTCTGCACAAAATATTGACGACAAAGGCATCTCCCAATGCTTGCGTGAGGGGCTGCGTGAGATACTGGAGAATTTACAGGCAGATGAGTACCTTTTTGACGGTAACAGTAACTTTGGTGTTAAAAACCTCCAAACCATGATAAAAGCCGATGGAAAGGTTGCAGAAGTCAGTGCTGCATCAATCTTGGCAAAGGTCACGCATGACAGAGATATTTTAGAACTGGCAAAGAAGTATCCCCAGTATCAGCTAGAAAAGCACAAAGGATATGGAACAAAACTGCACATTGAGATGATTAAAAAGTATGGTTATTCTCCGATTCATAGAAAAACCTATAAAATTAAAGCGCTAGAACCTACCCTTTTTTAATTTTTTAGATTATAATATGTGAAATTTAATACAAAAGGTCCTTTATGGAAGAACAAGAATACGAAAATGCAATGATAGAAGCATTTGTCAACAAGCCGGAAAAAACATTTTGGTATCAAAATGCTTTTTCAAAGTTTAATATTAATGGAATCGACTCTATGAAATGGGTATGGAGCTGGTGGGCTTTCTTTGGAGGTTGGGCATTTTTACTCTATAGAAAACAGTACATACCTGCACTTGTACTTTTCTTTATCTCTTTAGTTGCGCAGTTTATTCCTTTTGGCGGTCTGCTTGTTGCAGTTTTAGCCGGTGGGTTTTCTACATACTTTATCTATAAAGGGTATAAACATAAAAAAGCAGAGATTGAGGCTAACATTGAAGATGTCAATGCAAGAATAGAAACAATGCGTCAAGTTGGTGGATACAACCAATGGGTAGTATGGGTTTATGCTATCTTTGTTGCTTTAGTATTTTTCTATATCTTTACTGCAGTAATGGCTACTTTGTCACAAATGAGTTAGTAAAGTATTTTATAGTTCACAAATAGCTTATAGATTTTATCGTTTAAGCCATTTGTGGGTTGTGAATAATCAAAACCAAATATTAAATGGTCATTTTTATATACTTTCCCGCCATATCCAGCACTTAATCCTATATCAAAATTATTTGAAAAGCTGTTATAGTAAGGAGATATAGAAAAATATGGTCGCCATACTCGTGTGTAGATTTCTGCATTTTGCATACCATAACGAAATTCAGCTCCCACATTATAAAAATTCTCAGGCATAATTACTGTTTCATTAGTAATCTTACCTAATACACCATAGTTACTAGGAGATGCCCTAAAATAACTTCCTTTATCAAAAAATAGACCTACTCCCAAATCAGGATATCCTGCTCGAAACTGCTTGTTGAGTGCAGTTCGAAAATAGTTCTCTTTTCCAATAAAAACAGAGTCTTGTGAGTAAAAAGAGTTCTTCTGATACAAAACATCTAGAACAAAAGAATTTAAAAATGCATAATCAACACGAAACTCCAGCATATCTTTTTTACCACCAACATAAAGGTAGGTGCTATCCTCAACATCTATTGCATGTTCATAATTCGCATAAAAATCAAGCTTTTTACTTAATTTATAGTCTGCTAAAAGTCCATATTGCACATAATTTACCAGTGCTTTTTTATATCCGTAATGCATAAAGATCTGTAATCTTTGCCACTCTTTTTTTACTCCAAAATCTACAACTGTAGTACTACTGTTAAGATTAAAAAGTTGCTGTTTATCTTTTGAGTTGTTTTTATACAAATCAACTTTTGCATAGAGGTAAAAATTATCTCTGAGATATGTTCTGTTTCTCATTAAAAACATTGTCTGAACAAGCGGATCTCTATCATAGAGTGCTGTTGTCACATCAAAAAGATCATCTCGTTTTTTTGCTAGATCCAAGTGCATCAAATACGCATTATTGTTTAGACGATTTGTTTGCAATGCCTGAAATGAAAGTGTTTGTGCCAAAGCAAGCTGCATATCTTTTTTCGCTGCTGCTGTTGCATCTTGTTTTGGTAATGCTTCTAAATCATAGTACAATAAATTTTCAAGTTTTGTATAGTTTGTATAGAGTAAAGCATCACTCAACTGCATCCATAAAGCATCTCTGTTTGCTTTGGTATAGATAGAGTGACTTTTTTCATAAGAGCGAGCTTTTATAGCCAAAGAATAGCGGATATTTGTATATTCCTGAGGTGTAAGATAAGTGCGGTACTTTGCCAACTCTCTTTCAAAATGATCTCTATTAAAAACATTCAGTGCAGCTGCAAAATAGATAAGTAACCTATCATCTTGCTGCGTGAGCCGAGGATCTTTTTGAAAATCATCTGCTAAAATTTGTAAAATTTTTCTATACTCTTGTAGTGCCAATGACCGTTTTGCCTGCGCTTCATGTATGCTTGCCTGCAGATACAAAAACTCTAAAGAGTCTTTGATTGAGGTATCGGAATAGAAGACATTATCGAGGTAGTAATTTGCTCTGTCTATCTCATTGAGTTGAAAATAGAGTGAAGCATAGACAAATGAGTTCTCTATACTTAAATCATGTTTCTGTTCATATGCCAATAAAAGACTTTTTGCCTCCTCATAAGCACCTATCTCAATCAATGAAAAAACAGCATTTTGAAACAAGATAAAATTATCTGACTCTAAAGCAAGTGCATAAGTTATTGCATCCAAAGCACTACTTCTATCTCCATAATAGTTCGCCAACTTTGCTTTAAGAAGCCAGTAGCGTGCATTTGTTTGTAAAGCACTCTCTTGCTTCTCTAAAATATTCATAGTCTCACGCAAAGCATCGTAGTGATGAAACTCAAGCATCGTAGCCGCATAATGAAAGAAAAAGTACTCTTTATGATAATGAAAATATGCTTCTTTGGCTATTTTTGCACTATAAACTCTTTTGGTATTTTTATAATAGCTCACAACTCTGTCATAATCATCAACTCTTGCCTGATTGATTTTGATAAGATATTCTGAAGCTTTTGCTGCATTTTTCGTATCATTGAGATACCATCCAAAATCACTAAGCGTTTTATAGTAGTAAGCATCATCAATATCTTTTTCCTGCAGTTGCAAAAGTGTTGTATATGATTTTTGAATATTATGTCTTATATAGTAATAGTTGGCAAGTAAAAATATATTCTCTTTTGTGTAGTGCTCTTTTTTTTCAATCTCTGCTGTTATTTTTTTTGCTGCATCAATATCTCCTGTATCCATATAAATTTTTAGTAGATTTGTTAAAAGATAGACTCTTTTTGGCTCTTGATTGTAAGCATTTTGTAAGACCTTGGCCGCTTTTTGCGGATTTCCTATCTGATACTCAACATATAAGAGCAGTTGCGCATTCTCTTTTGAAGGATTCTTTTTAAATTTATCAATCACAAGCTTTTCTATACTTTCATACTGGTAAAGTTTTAAAGACTCCTCTATGATTTCATCACGCAACTTGGCACTGTGCGTTCGTTTGTAAAGCTGCTTTTTATACTGCAATGATTCTAAAATATGATTACTCCAAAGTGCAGTGAGCATACTTTTTTCCAGCCAATAGAGCGATTTAGGATACTTTTTATATCCCAAGCGTGCTACTTTGTAAGCATTATTCACATCACCACTGTACAAAAAAGAGTCAAGCATTAATCTTAGTTCATCTTGTTTTGGTTGTAGTTTTTGTTTGCTAATAATATCTGCTTGCAATGTCAAGAGTATGAAAAAAAGTATAATTAATGTTTTCATGATTCACTCATTTGCAATATTTTTTTTGAATAGTTTGCTGCTTTTTGCAGTTCATTTGCTCGCAGATACAACTTTAATATATATGTTCTCATATTTTTAAAACGAATAAAATAATCTTCATATACAGAGGCAAATGAAGCAGCCTCATGCATATAGTTCCCTGCTTCTAAAGTTTTTATCGCCTCTACAAAATAGTGTTTTTTTTGACCTAAAGAGAGTGTGCTTTGAAAAAATCTCTTATAGATTGCAAATGCTTTCTTATACTCTCTGTGTGCCACATAAAACTGTGCTAAACGAATCTTCCATTTTCGTGAATGTTGCGCCTCACGCAACAGAAGTTTTTTTGCCTGTTTCGTAGAGGAGTTATTGAGCAAAAAGTAGTATTCACTAAGCAGCCATTTGTCTCTGTTTTTTTCATCAATAGCTTCTAACTTATGAATAAATCTCAAAGCTTCATCTTTTTTGCCTAGTTTCTGGGCAAGATAAAATCCCTCTACATAAAGTTTTTTATCTCCATTCCCCTCTGCGAGCAGTTTTTCCAACAACATTAAGCTCACTCTATTTTGTAAAAGAAAAAGAGACTCGGCATACCACTGCAGAAGCTCTTTTTGTTTATAATAGTGTCGCTGTACTATAGTATTAAAGAGTGATATCAGCTCATCTTTTATTTTTTTGGCATCTTTTTTATCTTTTTTTGAATACAGATAAAAGTACTTCTCTTTGAGCAGTTGATAACGTAACAACACCGCCTCTTTTATAATAGCAGTATTTTTTGAATGCAGTAGCAGTTTAGTGAGTTTACATGCTAAATCTTTTTTTCCTGTTTGGGCACTTCTTGTTGCTAAAAGCAGAACAAACTTCTCATCAAGCTTGTCATGACGCATAATATTTTGTAGATACAAAACACTCAAATCATAATTGCTCTCTTCTTCTAAGAGCTTCTCTTTGAGTATCTCTTTTGGAAACAAAAAAACAAGAATGAGACTAAATGTTATGAAAATAAGAAAAATTTCTTTATTTGAGACAACATAGAGTCGTTCTTTAGTTACACGTGACATTGACTTTTGCCTCTTTTACTTGAAATAAGAGTGATACTTTAGAACCCTCTCTCTTTATAAGTGGATTTTTTGATGTATCGACTCTACAGCCATCTGGCAAATGCAGATCAACTTTAAGTTTAACATATGATTTAAAGTGATAATAGATCTTCTTAGCACTTTTTTTATATGCTTTGACAAATCCGTTAGATTCTATTAAGTAAACAGCATCAGCTGCTTCGTTCTTGCTTAATGTTATATAATTTTTATCTCCATACATATGCATATAACGTTGCACCTCAAAATCACTCTCGCCTAAAACACCTTGTGAATCTCTAAAATCGACAAAAAGTTTCTTATCATTTATGCGAAGTGTTTTAAGGTTTTTCATTCCTGCTACAAACCAACTATTACCATCATTTGCCATAGATATAGTGTAAAAATCCATCGCTTTTGGTATATACTCAGATGTAAACATCGGTATAACATTTTGTTTTAAAACCCAATCAAAAACATATTTTACAGCATTCAAAGAGGCACGCTTAGATCCAGAATAGAAGTGATAATAGATGTCTATTGGCTTACATCGTCTTGGAGAGTTTGTCAATTTAAAAGTTTGTACTACATTTTTAAATCCCCAGAAATTTTTCCTCCATTCATCAGTATAAATATTTTCATTTTGTGCACCTGTATAAATTTGCTGATAATTTTTTCGTACTAAAGCATAAGGAGCAATACGACTCAACCAAGGAGATCGATTGACTATTGTTGTATCTCCTCCATTCATATTGAGGTATCCCTCTTTATATACATACTCTAAAGTTTTATACGAAGGATTACAGTTTCCACTCCAAAAAAGTGTTTTGCAAAGAAGTGCTTTTGACTTGTTTTTGGGCATAAGTTCTCTATTGATGTAATTAATATTACCACCTATCTCTCTTTTGAGAGAAAAATCATATCCTTTTATTTTAAGTCTATATTGCGAAGATAAATTATTACTCTCATCTATCTTGCTCCAGTCAAAAGGATGAGAGTAAGTATGGCTTGCTCCTTCTATATAAGCAAGAGCATAAATCTTTTTAGCAATAGATATAAGTTCTTTAGATAGTTTTGGATAGAGCCCATCAGCAGCTATTTCACCTCCGACAATAGAGATAGACTGTGGTACTTTATAATAAGTAAAAACCTCTCTGTAAAGTGTCTGTGTACAAAAAAGTTTTGGATTCCACTCTACACGATTCATAAAGGCATCTCCATCTATATGTGTAAAGAAAATCCTTTTACCATTGTATGTTGTTGGATCTGGAACCAATAAAGATTTTAGACGTAGAGCTTTTTTATAAAACTCAAAAGGATTTATATTCCACATCGTCTCATCTTGCATAGTTGTTGTAAAACCACTGCCAAGAGCATAGCCACCCCATGTAGTCAATGCTGCCAAAGTAGTTGTGGCACCATTGGCATCCTCTAAGGTATACAATCTTTTGGTAATAGCAGCACCGTTTACATAAGTATCAACCAGTGTAGATGGTTGTAGTTCAAAGCCCATCAATTTTGACTTCTGTGTTACTTTTGCATTTTTTCTTTGACTCGCACCATAAACATTCAAACCAAGCGGTGTTAAAAGATTTGGTGATGTATCCATCCAAAAACTTCCGGCAAAAATAACATATTGCTTTTTTGTAGCCAGTTTTTTTATCCAAGTAACCAGTTCTTGTGGTTTTTTATAGCTTTTATCTAACCAGATTACAACACCCGCATATCGATTTGCAACCTTCTCATACGATGGTAATCCTTGACTAATATCATAGAGTTTTGGAATATAACCCTGATACTCCAGAGGCATAGATCCAATAATATGGGCATCTGATTGTATCCTGTCTCTGTTGGATTCATCTATCAAAAAAAGAATCTCTCTTTTTTGTGCATTTTTACTACTTACACCATAACAATCAAGCTCCCTGTTTGCCACATAGGGTATAAAACCTTTTTTTTGAAGTTTTTCTGCAAGCATATCTGCTTGAGAGATCTTATTGGCAGGCAGATAGTCAAGTGCGATGATATCAAGTTTATACTTTTTAATCTTATTGAGATATGGATCAAGCCACTGGCGCTCTTTTTGTGAAATAGCCCTATAAGCCAAATCTTTTCCACCAATGCCTTGATAATATGACTCAAATAAAACAGCCGTAATATCCTTATGTACAGCATCAATAATATGAAAGCCTCTGTTAATAACGAGCTTTGCGTGAGGATACCTTGCATGAAAACTTCGTATAATATTTATTACAGCCTTTTGTGCTTCTCTTTTAGTCTGCGGTGTTTTACAAACAAGCTCATATGAATCAAGTGTATCAAAGAAGAAATTTTTAAAACCTCTTTTTATCTGTGGATCTATCAGTTTTTCAAACAAAAACTGTTGATATTCAGGTTTTGTTACATCCATCACTGCACTCTTCCATGCAGTATTTTCGCCTTTTATCCAACTTTTGTCTATCTCTTTAAACAAAGAGCTGTTTTTCTCAATCTCTCCAATACTGACATAGGCATAGATCTTCTCTTTGTACACATCAAAACCATGTGTATAGGTATTGATATTTTCAGGTTCAACAATGATATAGTCATGAATTCCAACCATAGGGTAAGAGATATCCGAGCCATAATAGACTATAGCGCTCTTGTCATGTAAAGCGCCAAAAGCAGATGTGTAAAAAAGAAGTAAGAGTAAAAAGAATCTACTGTAACATAAATGTTTCATAATCCAGATTCTCCATTTGATTGCGTATAATAATTAGACTTGCCGTAAAAACAAGCAAGAGAGAGACAGCGTATCCATAACCATAAAAATAAGGGCCCATATCAATAGAAATAAGCGTAAAAACTCCATTTAAAAGAAAAAAAGCTATACAGAGCCACATCGCAACTTTTTTTCTGTCAAGATAATATAAAATCGCCAATACAGACATAAAAGCAAGCTGCAGCATAGCTCCTATTGTCAATATAAAGAGTAATCCTGCATAGAGCTGGGGAATAGAGAGCAGAGAAAAAATCTTATCTACCGTTAAAAACATAAATATATCCAAAATACCCTGAATAATAATGATTTCAAAAAGTGCATGACGAACAACAAAAACCATCTCATTTCTATATTTTCGAATAAGCTCCAATGTTCCACTCTCACGTACTGCCTCATAATAGAGATCATACTTTTGAGCAAAGTCAACTTCTAATCTGTAAAAGAACACAGCCATCCCTGGAATGATAGAGAGATATGCAATAAAAATAGGAATGTCATAAACAAGAGATGCGTGCAGCTTACCAATAACATCAATACCCGTTAGAGGATGGTACCAAAAGATAAACTTGTCTATCCATGAACCAAAGTTATAAGCAAGTCCAGCAATCGCTAATGTCCAATAGAAATTTTTCTCTTTAAAAAAATTAATGTTTATAAAACGTGTTGCATCATAACGCTTAATGATAAGCAACATCAACATAAGCAGGAGCATACTATTACCTACTAAAAAAATATATAAGAGTGCCTCAATTGTATGCCCAAAAAGATAAGAAGCAATAACAATAAAAAGATAAGATAAAAAATAAGCCAATACAACAGATTTATAGAACTTCAAACTTGCTGCTAAGATGCTTGATATCCATACAGCACAAAGAACTAAGAAAGTTGAAGAAACTATGGATTTAAAGAAAAAACTCTCATCAGGAAAAGCCCAAAAAACGATAAAGAGTATAAAAGGAATACCTAATACCCAAGATAGAAATATACTGCCGAAATAACTAGGAAGTATCTCATCTTCTCTATTTTTAAAAATAAGATCTGCCACATAGCGGGTATATGGAAGTTGTAAAATTCCTGTGACAATCAGGCTCGAAGCAAGTGCTATTGCATAGGTTACAATAATCTGAAAACTTGCCACAGCATTACCCAAATAGTTCGAAATATTAATAAAACCAACAGCGATAATAGCTAAAATCGAAACAACCCAAGGACCGGCACTCAACATCGCCGAATATCCATACGCTTTTATGATTGAAGAGAGTCGATCTCGTTTTAAGACTTTTCTGAGTTCAAATCCTATACCTGCCACTACTGTGCCTCTTTTTTTATATATGATTGATAAAGCGTATGATATTTTACTAAAAAATCATCCTCTCTATAATACTTTTGTACTCTTTTTAAAGCAATACTCTGCGCTCTTTTCCAGGCATCTTTATCTTGCAAAAAATGAAGATAATTTTGTGCAATCTCTTGGGGATTTGCTATGCCTGTAACTGCACCGGCGCTACCCAATGCCTTATCATCTTCATCTAGACCACCCTCAATAAGGTCGCGACAACTCCCTACATCTGTTGCAACACAAGGCACTCCTGCAGCAAAACCTTCCAAAATAACAAGAGGCATTCCTTCACTTATGGATGTCAAGGTAAGCAGCGTTGTTTGCGGTAGAATATCTTTTATATTTTGAAAACCCAAAAATTTTATATTATCTACCAAACCAAAAGACTCCACCATCTCCTGACACTCTAAAAAATACTCTTTATCTTCATCTGTAGGACCTACTATCCATCCTTCTACATCAGGAAGCTCTCCAAAACAAATCCGCATAGCACGAATAAATGTTTTTATATCTTTAATGGATACAACTCTTCCTATTAATGTAACAACCTCTTTTTGATTCTCTTTACGTTGTAAATAAAGCTCTTTTAAACTATCGACATCTACACCGTTTGGAATAATCTGCGTCTTTTCTTGTTTCGCACCAAGAGAGATCTGAATATCTCTTGCAGCAGAAAATAAAGAGAGTATTAAATCAGCTCTATTATAGCTAAACTCTCCTATACGTTGAAAAAATTCAACCCACATTTTTTTGACATAATTAAACTCTTCAGGCTGCTGCAGAAGTGATGGTTTTTTATATTCAATCCATTCAGCTTGCAGCATATCTATCTTACGCTCTCTTGTATAGATACCGTGTTCTGTAAGTATCAGAGGAAGTTGCATATCATATGAAGCCAAAGCACCTAAAAATCCTGCATATCCTGTTGATGGAGAGTGCAAAAGTTTTATCTTTGGCAATTCTTTAACTATTGCTGCAAGTTGCCAGATGGGTTTATGTATATTTCTCAATGTCCAGAAATAATCAATAAAAGGGACATCCGGTGCATTTTGTAAATAGATCTTATTTATAAACTTCCAAGACTCTTTAGCATATAAAAAATCTTCAAAAGTAACCCGTTTATTATAAAAGTCTATATCTTTGAGAGTTTGCGGTATATCAAATTTATCACTTTTAAGACTTTTGTAGAGTGCGTCTATCTCTTTAAATGCTTTTTTATCTCCACGTCTTTTATGTACGGAGGGGAGTGTTGTATCTTCAAACATATAGTGCACCTCAAGATGTACTAAGTTTTCTGGCAGTTCATATTGAATAGAGGTATAATCACTTCTTTTAGAACCTATAAAACAGATACCAAAACGAATATCTGGCATCCCATGTAAAATCTGTGCTATCCACGAAGATACACCACCACGAATATAAGGATAGGTTCCCTCGGCCAAAAACATAACATCAACACTCTCTGATTTTCGTATATAGGTTTGCATGGCGTCAACTTCTCCACTGCTGCACAACTGGATAAAGTGTTGTATTTAATTCAAGATTTTTTGTTCTTTGCATAATAGACTTTATCGGTCGATAGTAGTGCTTCTCAAAATAGATCTCACAAATATAAGGGGCTGTATAAGGAAGCATATCCTTATCAAGTTCTGTTGCAAGAATAAATTCTGTTAAGGCTCTGTCATACTTTTTTTTCTTCATATGAACACGACCGAGTAAAAAAGCGATCTTTACATCATTTTTAAAAAATCTTTTTGCAATAATCGCATAATGTAAGACCTCACGCAACAGATACTCCAGAAGAGTCTCTTCAGAAAGTTCATAATAGATAAGTTCCCAATACAAAAATGCCAGTTCTCTGGCATAAGAAGCTTTTTTTTGTGTATTATCTTCTGCTTTTTTATATGCTGAGATATTTTGAAATATTTTTGTATTGATATTTTTTTCTAGTTTGTCCAAAATAGAAAAAGCATAGAGTCTTACCTCATCATCATGACTTTTTAGCCCCTCTTTTATGATATTAATGTTATGTTTAGAGACGTTTTCTGAGATTGAAACCAGTGCCATTATCTTTTTTTCTGTAGGAATATAATCATTTAGTAATACTGTTTGAATAAGCCCTTCACCAAAGTGCCTATGCACCTCTACAAAGGTTGTTTCAAAAAGATTCAGATCCAAAAATTCAACATTTTTCAACTCTTGTTCGTATTTTACTTTTACCAAATAGTTTGCCAGGATAATTGTAACTACATAGCCTATTAAAGGAAGACAAAGATTAAACACAAATATAAAAAAAACAATGTTAAGCTTTTTGTCACTATACCTACGCTGAAGATAGGAGCCATACATATAACTTATTATAGCGGATACAAAAAGATGTGCAAGGAACAGGAGAAAAAATTGGGTTTGTATATCAAAAGAGTTCATTACGTCCACTTATCAACTCATCAAATAGTTCCAATTTACCTAATGAAAAATAGAAATCTTCATAATATCGTTCATTTTCAAGTTGTTTAGCATTTTTTTTCAATCTTTCTAAAAAACCTGATGCTGTAGCAGCATCTGCAAACGGGAAAAGAACAGCTATATAAAATGTATTTTCCTTTTCAAGATAGGTTACCATATCCAAACTTCTTAATATTTTGTTAACAAGTTCGTAAATTTTTAAAGCTAAAATCTCATTTTCAAATGCTAAAACCAAGATTGTTGAATCCACACTATAGAGTTCATACAGCTCATTGAGTCTATAGAGTTCAAATTTAAACTCTCTATCACTAATAATTTCTAGATTATTCCCATACTCTAAAATTAACTTCTCTTTTACAAACTCGTTATAAAAATATTCAAACAAAATAGCAAGGGAGATCAGATTTTCTCTGTTAAAAGCCATAAACGGCATCTTTTTGATTAAAAGCAGGGCTGTTATGTTCTCTTTTTTTACAACCGGTATAACGGCAATATATTTAGTTTTATTGATATTTTTATTACTTATATATGCAGGACGATTATATTCAAAAGCATCTTTTACCAACAAATCATCAAGGTCATCTTCTTCTTGCAACTCTTCACTAGCAACAACCCTTTGAAAGTTTTCATTTTTTTCTTCATCATCTCTAAGCACAATAGAAGCAGTCTCAACATTAAAAGATTTTTCCAGCAGTGTTAAAAATGCAGCATACTGATCTTTCTCATTTCCAACAAACGTTCGTATGCTAATTAAAGAATCCCTCAGGCTCATCGGCTTTGTAACATAGTTCTTTTCTAGCTGATCATGAGAGATTTTTAATGTATAGAAAGCTTTGGAGAGTTCATTGAGTTTAATATTCTTATACTCACTTGTAAGTTCTGCCTCACGAATACGTATGGACCAATAGTAGTGAAACTGACTAAAAAGCAGTGTCATCATCAATAAAATCAAAAAATCCACATATTGAAAATTAGGATAAAAATACCACATCGCAAAGGCAACAATCCCCATAGCAAATATACCACTTTCAAAGCCATGAAAAAGTGTTATTATAGTTAAAATAATAAGTAAATAAGGGATCTTTACATCTAACAGACAAATATCATGAGGGCTAAAAACATAACTAATCGCTAAAAAAGCGGTAATTATTATGAATGTTTCAAGCAGCCCATATTTATGAATCCGCTCAAAAATAGAAAATTTTTTTGATTTATCTCCAAATCTTTGCTTTACTGCTTTCACTGTATTTCTTATTTTTCAATCATTTTTTGTATCAATTTTTGAGCAACTGTACCAACAGAGGAGATACCCCAGTCGCTCTCAGACCCTGTTGCACTCCAAACAATTTTCAAATCTGCTGTTTTGTAGAGTACAAGCTTCAAACTTACCGCGGGTTCACCATCAATACCGGTTTTATATCGCCATTCACTGACACCTCCAGTTAAAAAGTACTCTGCACCCTCTCTTTGTGCTTCACTTTGCATCTCCTGCAGAGTTCTATCAATTTTGTCTATATGATTTTTAACTACATACTCTTCTGAAAGCAAAATACCCTCTACAATATTTGCAGCTCTTTTTCCTGCCCTTGGAGTATCCGTATAGTTGTGTAATTTAAAAATAGCAATAACAATATCTTTTTTAATCTCTTCTCTTGTCTCTTTATTTTCTTGATAAACTGCAGGCAGGTTATTTTGAGAATTTATTACAGCTGAGCATCCAGCTACTAACAGAGCCGTTATTATAAGCAATATACTTTTTTTCATTTTACTTTTCCTCTTTTTTATCAGATTTATACCCATTGGGATTCATCGACTGCCATCTCCATGAGTCTTCACACATCTCACGCAGACTCTTGTCTGCACTCCATCCCAGCATCTCTTTTGCATAACTCGGATCTGCATAACACTCTGCAATATCTCCTGCACGCCTTGGTACTATCTTATAAGGTACTCTTTTAGCTGATGCTTTTTCATATGCTGCTACCATATCCAAAACAGAGTACCCTTTCCCTGTTCCAAGATTTACTGTAAGTACATCGTCCAAACTATCAATCTTTTGAAGTGCTTTTACATGTCCTTTTGCCAGATCGACTACATGAATGTAATCTCTTACACCTGTTCCATCTTTTGTATCGTAATCATCTCCAAAAACATAGAGCTCTTTTTGCTTTCCAACAGCCACTTGAGCAATGTATGGCATTAAATTATTTGGTACACCATTTGGATCTTCACCGATTAGACCGGATTCATGAGCACCCACAGGATTAAAATAACGCAGCAACACTATCTTCCATTTATTATCTGATACAAAAAGATCACGCAGTATCTCTTCAATAAAAAGCTTTGAGCGTCCATAAGGATTTGTAGCACTCAAAGGAAAATCTTCTTTTATCGGAGTAGTATGAGGATCACCATATACAGTTGCAGAAGATGAAAAAACAATTGATTTACATCCATTTTTCTGCATCACTTCACATAGAGCAATCGTTCCATAAACATTGTTATCATAATACTTTAACGGCTTCTCAACAGATTCACCAACAGCCTTTAATCCTGCAAAATGAATAACAGAATCAATATTATACGTTTGAAAAACAGCCTCTAAAGCTTCTTTGTCTCGAATATCACCTGCAACAAACTTTACACTTTTACCAATAATCTGCTCAACACGTTTCAGTGCCTCACGTGAGGAGTTAGAAAAGTTATCATAAATAACAAAATCATATCCTGCTTTATCTAGCTCTACACAAGTGTGTGTTCCTATATACCCTGCCCCACCAGTCACAAGAATCATCATTTACCTCCTGCCGCATTCATGGCAAGCTGTGCCATTTTTTGCATATATTCTTCAACAGATTTGCCTGCATCCAAAACTTTTTGCAGTTCACGAACAAAATACTCTTTTGTTTTCTCATCTGCAATATTAAAAGTATAAAGTACCCATGCCGTATTCAGAGCTATTTGCTCACCGTTTTTCTCTACCTCAAATGTTCTGTAGAGATTAATATCTGTAGATGAGAGCAACGCTAAAACCCGTGTGTAAAAATCATTAATCTCATAACTAATAAGTGCAGTGAGCTCCTCTTTTGAAATTTTGACATCGATATCATCAAAATCAAATCTTCCAAGAATCAAAGCATTGCCAAGAACAAGTTGTTCCCCTATAAAATAAGCTTTTTTCTTTTCGCTCAAAGCATTTGCATCACTATAGATAACATGCTCATTTATTGCTTCTATCTCATCAATTAAAATAGAGCTGAAAAAAGTGTAAACAGTGTTGGCTTTCATCTCTATATCAAGCTCTTCAACGCTCTGCGTCAGAGGATTAATTGCAAGGCCTTTCATCTAAAATTTATCCAAAAGTATAACAGAGACATAGGTTCCTGCTTCTAAGAACTTATCATCTTCTCCTGCTATCATTAATGCGGAGTTGTGAAGCATATTAACAAGAATGGCAGAACTTCCAACCTTTTTACCCTCAAAATTGACAAAATACTCTCCATCTTCTACAACAACATTACAAGCCGTAAACTCTGTAAATTGACTTCTCTTTTTAAAATCTTCTTGTAGTTTTGCCGCTACCATTGTATAAGGCTGCGCTTTTGCTTGCATCTTTGCAATCAGTGGCAACAGATATAAAATAGATGTAACCGTTGAAGAGTAAGCAAATCCAGGAAGTGCTAAAATGAACTTTTGCCCACGCTGCGCAACCATAATATGACGTCCCGGTTTAATCCCAACACCTTTATAAACAACTTCGGCACCAAGACGAGGCACAATATCTTTAACAAAGTCATAATCCCCGACGCTCACGCCACCGGTACTGACTAAAATATCCGCAGACTCCAGTGCATTTTCAAAGGTTTTCATAATAGCATCTCTGTCATCAGGGGCAGTTCCAAGTTGAATTACCTCTGCACCGGCTTGTTGTGCAAGTGCTGCTAAAGTATAGTTGTTTGAGCTGCGAATTTGCGCAGGATTATCAGAGTTTTCACCCAAGTCAAGTATTTCACTTCCTGTTGCAATGACGGCTACACGAGGTCGAAGCGCTACTTTTACCATCACTACATTCAAGCCTGCCATTACACCAATCTCGGCAAATCCAATCTTTGTTCCTCTGTTTATCAGCACATCTCCGGCACTATACCCTTCACCAACAGGGCGAACAGAGCTCCCCTTCTCTACCATTTCATTAATAGTAATCTTACCGTCATTAAAGGTGACATTCTCTATTTGAATAAGCGTATCACTCCCCTCAGGCATCATAGAACCGGTAAATGTCTTTATACATTCACCTTCATTGAGCTCACGCGTCTCATCGTGCCCTGCAGGATTATCACCCAATACCACCAATTCACCAAGTGACAGATCTTCATATCGTACTGCATATCCATCCATTGAAGCAGTTGGAAATTGAGGATCATTAAACTTCGCGACAATATCTTCCGCTAACACACGACCTAATGCACTACTCAAAGGTACTTTCTCGTATCGGTTACTATTAACTTGTAAAAGTTCCAACATATTTTGACTTGTCTCGTATGAGATAAAATCTGTTCCGGTTATACTCATTGTTTTTCTCCTAAAATTCCACTCCCTTGTATTGCAGTAGAGCGATCTTTTGCATAGATACGCTCTCCATTAATCAAGTCATATTTCCAAATTGGTGCACTTGCTTTGAAATCTTCAACAAATTCATCGATAAATTCTAAAGCAACACGCCTTTTTGGAGAAAATACCGCTGAAATATAAGAAGATTCATGCAACATTACATCTCCACGTGCATGTGCCATTTTTATAATAGCACCTTTTGCTTTTGCTTTTTGTTGCCACGCTTCAAACCAAGATTCTAAAATCGGCTCATAAATATCAAAACTAAGTCCATCAATTCCATTTTCACTTCTTACTGTTCCTACAAAGGGAATATATGCGCCATAATTACTCTCATGTTCTTCTTCATACCACTCTTTTAGTATCTCTGGCACATTTAAAGCACCATTATATATATGTAACATTTATCAACCTCCACATACAGGCGGTAATAATGAAATTTTATCTCCATCTTTTAACGCTACATCTAAAGAAGAAACTATGGTATCATTAACGGCTACTGCAGAGTTTTGCAACCATTGTGTAAGTTCTTTATCCTCTTGAAGAAGCACAGCCAACTCATTTAAGTTTACAATATCGAGCTCTAATGTATCTTTTTGTATCGGTCCTAAAAATTCTACTCTAACCATATTTTTTCTGCCTCATAATTTTATTAGACTTCTTGCATAACCCAGATATGTCTATTAAATAAATTATATCTAAGATAAGTTAAGTGCGCTATAATTTCGTATGATTTTTGGAAAAATAGAATATCTAAACCTCCTCCCATTTCACGTTTTTATGAAACGCTTTAGTAGAAGTTCTCAAACAAAAGCTATTATGGATTATAAAAAAAATGTTCCTGCTAAAATCAATAATGCTTTTCATAACAGAAGAGTCGATGCCGCTTTTATATCAAGTATTACAGCAAAAAAGCACAAGCATGTAAACCTTGGAATCATCGCAAGAAAAGAGGTTCAAAGCGTTTTAGTTATACCCTCACGCAGCAGTAGAAGTGACAAAGAATCAGCTTCATCCAATGTATTAGCCAAAATACTTCGACAAAATGGTGAAGTCATCATCGGAGACAAAGCTCTTCGATATGCACTCAAAAACAGTAATTACATTGATCTTGCAGATATGTGGAATAAAAAATACAATCTTCCTTTTGTCTTTGCACTCTTATGTTATCACAAAGATAAAAAAGTCTATAAAAAAATTGAAAAAGAATTTTTAAAAAAAGAGCAGAAAATTCCTGCCTATCTTTTAAACAGAGCAGCAAAAGCAACAGGAGTCAACGCAAAAGATATTTTAGTGTATCTTAAACTTATCTCCTATAAACTTGATAATAAAGCAAAACTTGGCCTCAAAAAATTTTATAATGAGGCCAAAAAAATCTAAGAAAACTTAGATTTTTCCATCTAAGTGATCAGCTAATCTTTGAAGTTTTTCTCTGTATGCAGTCATGTCAAAATCTTTCACACGAGCAACACCATCTTCAATAGCAGCCTGTGCAACAGCAGAAGCAACATAAACAAGAACACGTCTGTCAAATGGTGAAGGAATAATATAGTCCGGACCAAATGTCATATCATCACCACGACCATGTGCAGCTTTTACATGTGCTGGAACTTCCTCTTTCGCAAGTGAAGCAAGTGCACGTGATGCAGCCATTTTCATATTTTCTGTAATTTTTGTTGCTCTAACATCAAGAGCTCCGCGGAATATCTGAGGAAAACCAAGAACATTATTTACTTGATTTGCATAATCACTTCGTCCTGTACCGATGATAAGATCTGGGCGAGCCTCTTTTGCAAGTGGTGGCTTAATTTCAGGGTTAGGATTTGCACAAGCAAAAATAATTGGACTTGTATCTGACATAGTTTTTACCATCTCAGCAGTAATTAAATCTGGTTGAGAAAGTCCAAGAACCATATCTGCACCATGAATTGCATCTTCCAATGTTCTATCTGGTGTTTCAAATGCAAACATTTGTTTATATTTATTAAGATCATCTCTACCACTATGGATAACACCTTTTGAGTCTAACATTGTAATGTTTTTTACACCCAATTTTTTATACATACTTGCACAGGCAATTCCTGATGCACCCGCACCAATAACGACAACTTTAAGATCCTCGGCTTTTTTACCACTCATTTCAATGACGTTAATAAGACCTGCAGTTGTAATTACTGCCGTACCGTGTTGATCATCATGAAAAACAGGAACATTACAAATCTCTTTTAAACGATCTTCAATCTCAAAACATCTTGGAGCTGAAATATCTTCAAGATTTACACCACCAAAACTATCAGCCATTGCAGCTACAATCTTGATAATCTCTTCAGTATCTTTTGTGTTTAATTCAATATCAACAGCATCAACATTAGCAAAAGATTTAAAAAGAACCCCTTTACCTTCCATTACAGGTTTCCCGGCCAAGTGACCAATATCACCAAGTCCAAGAACTGCTGTACCATCACTAACAACGGCTACAAGATTACCTTTATTTGTGTATTCATATGCTTTATCAATATCTTTTTCTATCTCAAGACATGGATACGCTACACCTGGACTATATGCCATAGATAGCTCTTTTTCTGTGTTACACGGCTTTGTTAAAAGCGTTGCTGTTTTTCCATTTGTATCAAATTCACTTTGTGCTACATGATACTCTAATGATTCTACTTCAAATGATTTTTCTGACATTTTATTTCCTTATTTACTATATGAAAAGATTATATAGCTTAATTGTTAAACAATCCATTAAAGTTTCAAATTTTATTTAAAAAGAGGACACAATTACCTTTAGAGTTGTAATATATTCCCATTGAATTCTTGCGTGAGACAAAAACACCCCTCCCATTAAATCTTTGGGAGTTTCTAAAAATTTGTGAAAGTATCTGCGTATCAAAGCCTTTACCTTCATCACAAATCTTTGTAACAATATAATCACTTAAGGTCTCTTTGAATCTATAAACTTCTACTGTAATCTTTTGGAAACAATTCTCTTCTAATTCTACTAATTTTTCGAAATAGATATCCTCTTGCAAATATCTATGCTTCTTTTGTGTATCTATACCTAAATTTCCATGTTCATATGCATTCATATAGAGTTCAGTAAATACAACACCCGCTTTATAAGCCACTTTCATATCAACACCAAAACCCTGCCACAGCTCTTCATACCAAACAGAGGCATTTTCTACATCTTCTAAAGAGGTTTCAAATGTTTTCTTGGCAAGTAATGTCTCTTGGCGCATATCAAGACTGTTTATAAAGATAAGCGTCAAGTCATCCTCTTGCTCTTGAATACGTGCATAAAATTTATCTTTAAACTCTTCTCTTGTAAATGATACTTTAAAATCATCTTCTATAAATACTCCGTAAGGTGTACCTGTAGCATCTGTACTGTTTTCAACAATCCCATCACTATAAAAAAGAAACTTTTCAATATTATGTATCTTATACGTATCAAGTCTATAGCTACTTTGCCACTTACTCATAGGAGTGTTATTGGATTTTATCTTAATAATATTATCTTGTTTATCCTGTAGTAAAAAAGGAGGCATTGCAAATTTTGCATACTCCAAAACACTAAAATAACTATCAAAGCAGATATAATCAATAGCCAAAACCTCATCATCAAGTAAAATTGGCTGAATAAATTCCATTGACTCACGAATAACAATATCTAAACTAAAACTATCATGCTCTATCATCTTATCTATAAGATGATTAATAAAAGTAGTGATAACAACAGTTGTAAATGAAGCAGAAACACCTTTACCCATGCCATCCACAAGAAGATAAAATGTTCTATTTTTATCAATTCTCCTTGCACTGTAAGCATCGCCACTCAGGGTGTCTAATGGCCTATAAAGAAAATCCACCAAAGAGGTGATCTTTGAATCAACCATCTGATAGTAAAAATCATTTCTAAGTATATTGAGCTCTTTTTTAAAAGTCAAATCTGCCTGATATGAAGCATATTCCTCACTCTTTTCTAGCTTTTCTAACCTCTCTTTTGACATTAGATTTTAAACTTACTTAGTTCTGATTGCAATTTTTGGGCATCCTGTGTTAATGCATCAACAGCACCTTCCACAGTGGTTCTAAGCTCAGCATTTTTTGATGCAACCTCTACAATATCATCCATCGTTGTAATAAGAGTTTTTGTTTTTGTAGCGATAAATACACTTTGATGCATTACATCTGTAGATTTATCTTTTGTCATTACAAGATTATCTTTTGTTTCATTAGAAGAGATGATGAGTTCTTGTGCTGATGCAGCAATTGTATGCATGCTTTGTGATGTTTTATCGGTCTCTTCAGAGATCTCAACAACATTTTGTGTTATGAGGTTAACATTTGCGCTGATCTCAGAGAGTGATTTTTGTGTACGCTCTGCAAGTTTTCTTACCTCATCGGCAACTACGGCAAATCCACGTCCATGCTCACCTGCACGTGCTGCTTCAATGGCAGCATTAAGAGCAAGTAAGTTCGTTTGATCTGCAATATCAGAAATAATAGCAAGCATATCTTTAATATTTTTTGCCTGTTCAGTCAGTGATGCAACTTTAACAACAAGCTCCTGTTGTTGCTCACTGCCACTCTCTATAGAGTTAACAACAGCTTCAAGTTTAACAATAAAGCTATCAAGAACATTGAATGTTGTATCGAGATCTTCTGTTACAACAATAGTTGACTCTTCTACTATATCTAGCTTCTCTCCAATCTCTGAAATAAGTCCATTAACTTCAGCAATCTTACTCT
>Ga0256842_1000592_pt1 | contig 31773 bp, 29 predicted proteins | sample 4559240metaG_FD_185973 | JGI IMG/M metagenome (GOLD analysis project Ga0256842, IMG submission 185973) | Hydrothermal vent microbial communities from Guaymas Basin, Mexico - 4559-240 | ecosystem: Environmental > Aquatic > Marine > Hydrothermal vents | place: Mexico: Guaymas Basin | collected... | reverse complement strand
ACCTTAACGAAGACCTCCTCAAGATTGCTAGCGTTGAACGTTTCCTTTAACTCGCGGGGAGTTCCTTCAGCAACTATCCTCCCCTTATTCACTAGGGCTACCCGGTCGCAGGTGTACTCCACTTCAAGCATGTTATGTGAGGAAAGGATGACGGCGGCTCCTGTCTCCCTAACGAATTCCCTGATCATGTTCCTGACGTATACAGCATGCACGACGTCGAGACCGGAGCTTGGCTCGTCAAGAATAGCTAATCTGGGCCTAACCATTAAGGCTCTAGCCAGCTGAAGCCTCCGCTTCATACCCTTGCTGTAAGTCCCTACGTATCTCTGCAACGCGTCACCTAGGCCAGATAGCCTCGCACCCTCCCTCACGGCATTATCACTTAAGCCGTAAATCTTCGCCATGAGCCTTAAGTACTCATAGCCAGTCATGTTTTTGTAAGCCCCTGCCTCCTCGGGCAAGTAGGAGATTACCTTCCTTACCTTATCTTTCTCCTTAACTACGTCCATCCCGTATATTAGCACAGTGCCTTCGGTGGGCTTGAGGATTGTTGCGAGGATTCTGAGTGTCGTGGTTTTCCCTGCCCCGTTAGGACCTACTAAACCGAAGACCTCACCTGACTTTACTCTGAAGGAAATGCCGTCAACGGCGACGACGTCCTTGAACACCTTACGCAGGTTCTCCACGATCACCACGGCATCCTCCATACTTGTCACCCGGCAGGGCTTAGTCAATTAGGATGTGAAGTAGAGAATGAAAAAACATTACGTCTTATCCATGCTCACTCACAGGAGTTTCTCGGCAAACTTCTCTGCCCTACCATGATATATTAGCCCTATCACCACGTACAGTAAGAACGTGCCGACCACAGCAGTAAGGACGTTCCGGTAGGTTTGCGTGAAGTCCTTACCCCACACCAGTATGTCTCTAATGGCCTCAAACGCACAGGCTGGCGGGAACACGTTTGCAAATGCCTGAAGAGGCACTGGCAACATCTCCTTCGGCGGCCACCAGATCCCTGTTAGGAAGACAAGCATTAATCCTACAGCGGTTGCAGCACTTGTGGCGTTGGCGGACCTCACTGTGGGGGCCATAAGGAGTCCTAAACCATACGCGAATATCCCGGCCACGAAGATCAGGGCAATTGCTATGTAGTGGCTAGGGTTTAAAACATTGAATGCTATTCTACCGCCAATAGCGACACCTGTCCCTAGGATCACTACAGCCGATAAAGCAGAGATGGCTATGGCGGCGAGCAAGTCCTCAGCAAGGAGTTCGGAGAGTGTCGCTGGGCTGGAGAGAACCCTCTTCAGAACACCGTTGCTCTTCCTGTATGTGAAGAAGCCTGCACCAGCGGTAAGGAGACCCGTCATCAGGGACATACCTACTGCGCCCACTGATATCCACCCTATCTGTCCTGCCCTATCAGCAGTTGCTGGCGGCTTCACAGTATCTAGCCTAAGGTACAGCGGGAAAGCTATGCTGTAGAAGAAGTACTTGATGTACTTCTCCATGGTCTTCAGTGAGATGTTTGTATTGGTATAATTCCACCAGGTACTTGAGGAGTTTACAGTCTCAGGGAATTTAGAGTAGAATGCCGTAACCATGTGTGCTGCAGCATCTGCTCTCTTCAAGCTTAAGTTCGTCATGAGTCCACCTAGGACACTCATGATGGACCCATATCTCATGTATGTCTCGGTGGGCATTGCGCCCTTAATCAGTAGCGTTATTCTGACCGGGACCCACGTCACGAGGGATTTACTGGCGTTCTCTGGCACTATTATTGCGATGTCGAATTTCTTATTTGTCAGTAGTTCTTTCGCTACGTTCAAGCATTCTGAGAAATTGCCGTCGCAGACGTTCTTCAAAACTCTAACTTTATATATGGTTCCGTTGCTACCGTTCAGTTGAGTAAATGTGTCCGCCAGTAAGCTAGTGAAGTTCTTCTTCAGCGTCATGTTTAAATATGGGGTACTCCAGGAGGCGTTACTTGACGGTAAACCCTTATCATTATCGATCACGGCAACATTTAAGGTCATGCGTACACCGCCAACAGGCATGAGTATGTACGCAACTATGAATACCCAGAGAATAGGCCATGCTATGGTCCAGAAGATCGCTGACTTGTCCTTAACGAATGACTTGAATTCATAGAAGGCTATCCGGAACACGTTGGCCATCACTAACCACCTCCTTCTAAGGGTTCTTCAAGCCTCCTCCCAGTAAGCGCTAAGAACACGTCACTTAGTGATGGCTTCCTCACCCTAACCTCCTTGACGTTAATACCTCTCCTCTCGAGTGCTTTGAATACCTTAGGCAGGACCTCGTCAGGGTCACGTACGTGGCACACTATAGTTAATGGTTTTGCCACATATGCCTTCTCAGCTAATTCAGTAAGTGATTCGAACGCTTTACTGACATGCTCTTTAGACATAACGGTTACTTCTATGATGCTCGCTGCCCCTAACGCCTTCAAACGGAGCTCGTTTGCCGTACCTTCGGCAACGATCAGACCTTCATTCATAACAATTACCCTATCGCTGAACTCAGCGTCCTCCGAGATGTGAGTAGTCATTAACACCGTTTTACTGTCTTTGATCATTTCACGTAATAGATTCAAGAATTCTAGCCTTATTCCGGGGTCAAGCCCTGTGGTTGGTTCGTCGAGAACTATGACTGGTGGGTCATGCATTAACGCCATGGCCAAGGAGAGCCTTCTCTTTAAGCCGCCAGATAGTTTAGCCGCTGCCTTCTTTGCGTGGTCCTTAAGTCCGAAGACCTTCATTAGCTCTCGTGCCCGGGCCTTAGCCTCCTTAGACGGTATATCGTATAGCGCGGCAGCTATCATTAAGTTCTCGTAAACACTTAACTTGGGCCACACTCCACCTTCCTGAGGTACGAAGCCCAGCAACGCCCTAGACCTTCTGGAAGCCCAAGGGTCCTCACCAAGTACCTTTACATTGCCCGCGGTGGGTGGGGTTACTCCCGCTATTATGTTGAGCAGTGTTGTTTTCCCTGCCCCGTTAGGTCCTAGGATCGCTGTGAGGGTGTTTTTAGGTATTCGCAGTGTAACCCCCCTTACCGCTTGTGTCCCGTCAGGGTACTCCTTAACTACATCTACGCACTCAATAGCGTACCTTAAGTTACTTGCCACTACTGCCTTCACCAAGAGTTACTGTGTTTTTATCTATTAAGATGGGCTGTTTCTCTGCAAGGCAGAGCTAATTTTCTTCAAAAGGTTTTCACTAAGCTCAATTCATTTCGCTAGGTTATGGGACAAGATTTATTTGCTTCTTCATGAAATATTTACCTCGGCTCCTTCATTCAAGGTAAGGGATTATGGGGAGTGGTAAGTCATGCGAGTTAAGGTAAATGTAACTTCCGAGTACATGGGTGACTTAAGGATAGTCTATGTCCCACGCAACATAGCGGAAAAGCTTGACCTAGCGCCTGGCTGGAGGGCGGAAATAAGCGTTAACGGAAGAAGAACGACCGCCCTTGTTGCTGTGAAGGATGGTGAGAGTGACTACGTTGAGGTTCCTGAATCCTTTCATAATTACCTAGGTAAGCCCTCCGAGGTTGATTTGCGTCCCTACATAAGCCCAGCTTCTGTTCAGTTAATTAAGAAGAAGCTTAAGGGGACGAAACTGACCAGAGAGGAGATATTCGAGATAGTTAAGGACATTGTCGACGGCATCTTAACAGACGTTGAGATAGCGGCATTCGTCTCAGCCCAAATGAGTGTAGGGATGGACACGGATGAGATGGTGTCGCTTACGCGTGCCATGGTTGAGACCGGGACCGTTTTGAAGTTCGATGAGCCAGTATATGATATTCACTCAATAGGCGGTGTTCCAGGGAACTCTAAGGTCTCCATAGTTGCTGTGCCTACAATAGCAAGTGCCGGTGTCTTCATACCGAAGACCTCCTCGAGAGCAATCACCTCGCCTGCAGGTACAGCCGACACTATGGAGGTGTTTGCTCCCGTCGAGTTCACTGTTGACGAGGTTAAGGAGCTTGCGAAGAAGGTTAATGGCTTCATAATTTGGGGTGGGACGCTGAACCTAGCGCCAGCAGACGACATATTGATAAGGGTTGAGTATGCTCTCCGCGTTGACCCGCTGTCGCAGATGATAGCCTCGATCCTATCGAAGAAACTCAGCATGGGTGTGCAGAACCTCCTCATAGACATACCGACAGGTAGGGGGGCTAAGGTGGAAACCATTGAGGAGGCAAGGAGCCTAGCCTCGGTCTTCACGCAGGTAGGTCAGGGAGTCGGGCTAAGCATAAGGTGTGCCATAACCTACGGTGGCCAACCAATAGGCTACGCCATAGGTCCGGCTCTCGAAGCTAGGGAAGCTCTCGAGACCCTCCTAGGCGGCGGCCCGATGTCTGTCAGGGAGAAGTCAACAGCTATAGCGGGCCTCATATTGGAAATGGCTGGAGTAGCGCCTCGCGGAGCAGGAAAGAACACAGCGAAGGAGATCTTAGCTAGTGGCAAGGCTTATGAAATGTTCAAGAAGATCATAGAGGCTATGGGTAGTAAGAACCCCAATATTAAACCTGAAGAGATACCTGTCGGCACCCACAAGGTTGAGGTTAGGGCACCAATGGAGGGCTACGTTACGGGCGTGTACAACAGGCCAATAACAACCATAGCCCGCGTAGCGGGCGCACCTATAGACAAGGGTGCCGGAGTTAAGCTTTACGTGAAGAGGGGGCATAAGGTGAAGAAAGGTGACATACTTATGGAGATCTACAGCAACTCTGAGACGAGGCTAGAGGAAGCCCTCAAACTTGTCAATAAGTTAAAGCCCATAACGATTGAAGGAATGCTTCTGGAGACGTACCCGGAGTATGTGTGAGTTAAATCCTTTTCACGCCATTTCTTAGCACTATCTTCTACGCGAGAAGATTCCCATGGAATTCACGTAATTACTGTATACACCCTTCTTTAAGAGTGTTAAAGAACTTTAAAGGACGCTATCTAACCTCTAAATAAGCGGTGAGTGCAGGATGAGTAATGAAGTGCTGAGAGTAGAGAATGCAGACATCTACGTTGCAGGTAAGAGAATCCTAAGAGGAGTTAACCTAAGCGTAGGTGCTGGAGAGCTCCACATAATTATGGGGCCAAACGCCTCAGGTAAAACAACACTGCTTTCAGCCATAGCTGGTGTTGAGCCTTATGAGGTTAGGTCAGGCAGAGTTATGCTTGCTGGTGAAGACATCACTAACTACCCCCTCTATAAGAGGGTTGAGAAAGGACTCGTGCTCGCATACCAGAATCCCCCGAGTTTCAAGGGGGTTAAGGTGTTAGAGATCATGAAGTGGTTAAGAAGGAAGTTTGACCTAGACCCCTCTTTCACAGAGTCCCTAGCAGAAATCCTAGATATTCATAAGCTACTTGGGAGGGATCTCTTCTCCGGGATGAGTGGTGGGGAAAGGAAGAGATTAGAGACGTACTTAACGTTGTCAATAATGCCTAAGGTAGCCCTCCTTGATGAGCCCGACAGTGGTGTCGATCTGGACAGTGTGGGAAGGATCTTGGAGGCGATAAAGCTTGCGCTAAAGCATGGCATCTCCGTGGTATTAGTGACTCACTCAACGCATATGCTTAACCTGGTACGTCCACTTGCAAATACTGTGCACCTGATCTTTAAGGGCTGCCTAGTTTTCTCAGGCCTCTATGATGAGGTAGTCCCCTTAGTCATTAAGAGGGGCTTTGAAGGGGCTGCAAAGGCCCTCAGGAGGTGGTGTTGAGGTTGAGTAAGGACATGGTTGAAGCAGCTAGGAAAGCGTTAAATAAGCCTGCACCCTACGGGCCCGACGTAGACTTAAGCAAGTACGATATCCTTAATCCAAGGAGGATAGAGCCTGCGGAAATCCTTGAGCGGGAGAGGGTGCGTGATGCCTCAGGCAAGTTAGGCTTCACGCCAGAGATAGTTGAGAAGGCGGGGTACGTTCAAGTCGATGAGGCCTACCTAGCGTCAGCACTCATCGAAAGCCTAAGGAAGCAAGGAGTAATCGTGATGTCAACGGCTGAGGCTCTAAGGAAGTTAGACATGGCCAGGGAAGTAGCGTGGACGCTGATAAGTCCAGACACCGACAAGTATGTTGCCACAGCATATCTTTACGGGAAAGAGCAAGGGTACTTCATATACGTCCCACCTGGCGTTAAGGTGAGGACACCGATATACACATGCCTACTCATAACACGAGGCATGACAGCTCAGCTACTCCACAATATAATCTACGTAGCTGACGGGGCTGAGGCCAACGTGGTGACGGGATGCAGTATTGCTGGGCTACATGCCGAGGCACTACACATAAGTGTGTCGGAGTTCTTTGTTGGTAGGGACGCTAAGCTAACCTTCGCAATGATACACGCGTGGTCTAAGGGAGCCGTCGTAAGGCCACGAACAGCGGTGAAGGTAGCTGAGGGCGGGAGGTACGTGAGCTACTACATGATATACAGCGCTGTTCACAGCTTACAGTCCTACCCGAAAGTCATCCTAGGACGTAATGCCTCAACATCTCTCTACTCCGTAATCTCGGGTGAGGGTGAAGGGATATATGATGTGGGCTCATCCGCTACGCTAGCTGGCCCGGGCTCATCAGCAGAGATAATCTCAAGGAACCTTGCTAAGGGTAGGTCAAGGGTAGTTGCTAGGTCCGAGATCGTGGGTGAGTCCGGACCCTCAAAAGGTCACATAGAGTGTATGGGGTTAATACTGAGTGACACGGCGTACATTAGCACGATACCGCTCCTCGATTCCAGGAACTCCGAAGCAGTACTGACCCATGAGGCAGCGATAGGTAAGATAGGCGAGGATCAATTAACTTACTTAATGTCTAAAGGGTTCAGTGAGGACGAAGCCCGAGCCCTAATAATTAGAGGCTTCCTAAGCGTTGAAGCCCCCGACTTACCGCCCCAGGTGAAGTTATCAGTGGACAGAGTAACGGAGCTAATATCGAGTAAGGGACACGGGTAAACGCGAGTCAGTAAATCGGTGGAGGGGCTTGGCCAAGATCAAAATGATAATCACGCATACCGACCTAGATGGTGTGGCTTCAGCAGCCCTCATATTGAGGGCCGTTGGCGACGTCAATAAGATACTATTTGCTCAGCCGCACCAGCTACACGCGGTGCTCGGAAAGATACCGAATGGGTCAACGGCGTACATAACTGACCTCGGTGTAAACCCTAGCACCCTTGAGAAGGTCGTTAATGAGGTCTCAAGGATCATTAATAGTGGAGGCTTTGTCAGGTGGTTTGACCATCACGTGTGGGATGATGAATGGGTTTCCAAGGTTAGGGGAGCAGGGGTGGACTTAGCCGTAGACACCACGACATGCAGTGCTGGGGTTGTTGCTAAGTACTTCCCAGTAAGTGGTGAGGGTGTCGAGGAGTTAGTCTCAGCAACGTGCTCTATAGACCTATGGTTGTTCAATGACTGGCGTGGAAACTACCTAGCAAGGTACGTGGGGCATAAGGAAGGAAGTGAGTGGAGGGAGTATGTTGCTAGGAAGTTAGCGAACTTTAAGGGGAAAATTGACGACGAGGTTGAGTCCATAGCTGAGGAAGCTGTGAGCCGCGAACTGAAGCTCTATAGTAAGGTGGTTAAGGAAGCTAAAGTAAATAAGGCCGGGGGTTACGTCATAGCGTATTACTTAAAGCCACGTACGGAACACGTAACGTCATATATAGGGAATATACTCCTGTCAAGGTACGAGGCAGACATAGCTCTAATATGCAGGGAAGGTTCATTAAGCCTGAGAAGCAGGGACGTCAACGTGCGTGAAATAGCTAAGAAGCTGGGGGGAGGAGGTCACCCGGCAGCGGCTGGAGCCCCGATAAGGCCGCCTCTACTGATACTTATCCTGGCGAAGCTCGGCCTCAAGTCCCCTCTCCTTAACTGGTGCTTCAGGAAGGTGGCAGAGGTAATCACCGAGGGCAGGTAATCAGTTATGAGCTTGAGCGTGTGCGGCATTGACTTAGCCGTGAGGAGGGAGAGGTGCACAGGTTACGCACTCATAGTGATCCACGGTAATAGCGACGCGGAGCTTGTTCGCCTGAACTGCCTTCACGGCATGAAGGAAGTCGTGGAGGAGGTTGTTAAGGATCGCGTGAGCGTTGCGGCCGTTGACGCCCCAATAAGCGGTGGGGGTCGTGTTAGGGGAGTTGAGAGGGAAATGTGGCGAAGAGGGTTCAAGGTTCTCCCGCCCTCAATGCCCTGGATGCGTGAGTTAACGAAACTCGGTGAGGTACTGGCTAATGACTTAAGGAGGTTAAGTGTGGAGGTTATTGAAACCCACCCATCAAGCGCCCTGAGGTCCTCCGGCGCAGGAAGCGTTCCTGAACTGATGAGCATGCTGGACGTGAAGTTCCCAAAGGACTATCTCCCTAGGATTACCTTATCGAGGGATCTAAGGGATGCGGCAATTGCGGCTGCAGTGGCTTACTGCTACGTTACCGGGTGTGTTGAGCGTGTTGAGGCTGATGGCGACGTCATTTACCTTATCAGAGAGTTAAGTTCCTTGAAGAGCTAGATCTGCGTTTCATTAGGTATGTAACTTATCACGATTCCTTGAGCCTTCCTAGCGAACCACCTAAGGTGATCCTGCATTGACGCCCTAGCCCCATGATCGATATTGAACTTCCCCCTAGCCCACTCCACCTCCTCAACACCTACCTTACCCTCACCCTTACCCGCCGCTAGGCGGAGGAGCGCGTCAACCTCCGCAAGGGTGAACCACTTAGTTACTTCAACGATCTTCTCAAGTGCGTCCTCCTCCAAACGTATCGAGTACTTAGCGGCATTCCGCAACACTGCCTTCTTACGCATCTCCCGGTCAGGGTAACCGATAACTACGGTCACATCTATTCTACCCGGCCGAAGTATCGCTGGGTCTATTAGGTCGGGGTTGTTAGCGGTTAGTATCGTGAATGGTCTATCCGGGCGTTGGAGGTGGTAGAGTATTGTTGAGATCTCGCTGACGTGGGCTTCATGTACTGTGTACTTTCTTGAGGAAATGAATTCAGCGTCGTCAATTATTAGGGCTATGTGGTGCCTCCTCCTAATGATCTCCCTGAATATCGCGTTGAGGGCCTTCTCCGTAGCCCCGTACCACATGGACCTGTAGGTTTGAGGTCTGAGTTCAACGATGTTGAGGTTCAGGGCATCGGCGAGGGCCTCAGCCATGACCGACTTACCGACTCCTGGAGGGCCTGTGAGGAACGCGCCCTTAGTTGCGAAGGGTAGCCTCTTCAGGATGGGGTTCACTATGGATACCTTGATATCCTCTATGATCTTTGGCGGTAGGTCCTCGAGCTTCCATGCCGGCTTTCTCACGGGCACGATGACTTCCCTGTACTCCCCGCCATCACTTATCACGGCCTTAATCTCCTCAACACCGGTTCGCTTGGCTTGAACCGTCACCACGGCTAGGGGCGGGAGTACCTCCAGTTCGTGAGGCGGTAGGTATCTGACACCGTACCCTGCTAGGTACCTTTCTACGCTCTCCCATAACTTAGTGGCCGTACCCCACGCGTATGTCTTCATGTGCCTTACGCTGGCGTCAGGGTTGATTACGAGGAGCACTGGCCTGATCCTGCGTGAGAGCCTCTCCTTACTCACGGTAAGGCTACTCGCTACGAGGCGAGACCTCCTAAACCCCTCGGAAACAATGAAGGCAATGGAGTATGAGGGTGCTTGGTTAACCATGCTGGCTAGGAGGTTAATGGAGACTGGTATCGGTGCATGCGCCGCCTCCCTCACACTAACTTTCCTCCCAGCATATATGCGCAGGAATAACTTGGACTCAATATCTCGTATCTCTGTCTCCCCCTTCCCGAGGTGCCTCCTGAGTGAGGCTAGGAGCCTGTACGAGAAGAAGGAGTCCTTCGGTCTGTGGAACGATATGTAGATGGTCCTCACGTTCCTGTAGAGGTTGCTCCAGAGTACCTTAACGTCCCTAGCAAGCCTCTCCATCCTCCAGCACCACATCATATGTGGGTGTCGAGGGAAATAAAACGAGTCTCCAATGCTCACATAAGTGACCTTGCGTGACTAACTGTTAGGCCAGGCACGGACAACCTGAGCGCCTGCGACGACACCACACTCCGGAAAGCTGTTAACTTATCCATGCCCGAAGCGTAGGCAGTCTCAAGCCGGGTAGACCCGACAGCTTCGATGGTGCTTCTAAACATTTGAGACTGGTATGTTGCATACCTAACACCTATGGCTAAAACAGCAGTTGGTAGCGGTGGCAACTGAAGACCAAGCGCGGGTAAACCATAGAAAACAAGGAGGAGCAGGACAAGTAGGGGGAATCCCCCTAATAACGTGTGTAATTGTACTAACAACAATTTGCTGGGCTTAGGCCCGAGGACCTCAGCAAACGCTAAGGCCGCACCCAGGACAAGACCTAACCCAATGCCAGAAACGGTCATCACTAGAGTGTTTAGGAAGCCTGAGAGTATGAGTGGCGCATACATTAAAATAACGTTTAACTCCAGTATGTCTTTCCCCACCGCCTTAACTTCGCGGCACTCACGATGGTGGTGCCGACCCTGTGTACTTAATCTATTATTGCCTTCCACTCAGGGCTTGACAGGAACTTCTTGAACGCCTCATTAATGGCATTCAGCAATTGGGTGTCGTCCTTCCTGACAGCTAAGCCGTAGTGCTTGCCCGTACTTATTATTGTAGCTACTTCCACCCCGTATTTCTGCGTGAAGAGCTTAGCCACTGGTGAGTCAACGATTACGGCGTCAACCCTGCCATTAAGTAAGTCCTTAACCGCCAAGACGAAGCTGGAGTGCCTCTTAACGGTGATCTTAGCCCCGGTCTTATTTATGAAGTCATCCACGAGGGACTCGCCAGTCGTTCCTGACTGAACAGTAACTATTTTCCCTTCAAGGTCGCTTAGGCTCTTGGGCTTGAAGTTGGAGTTCTTGGTGACGAGTATTGCTTGATCGGCACTCCAGTAAGGTATCGTGAACGCCACCACCTTCTTCCTCTCCTCAGTTATCGTCATGCCTGCAGCTATCACGTCTATCTTACCGTTAGTGAGGGCTGGTATTGGCCCGTCGAAATCTATGGAGACTATCTTGATGGCATCGTACCCCATCATCTTAGCTAGGTGCTTTATAAGCTCAATGTCAATGCCCACAATACTTCCGTTACTGGTTACGTACTCGAATGGCGGGAAGTCTGGGGAGGTGCCGACCACCAAATACTTCTTGCTTTCCGTGGTGCTTGCTTATTATGTCCTGTGAGTACTCAGTAGTACGTGGCTAACGCACCTACGATGACTATAGTGACTATTATTGCCACGAGGGCGTATTTGTTCCAAATAGCACTTTTACCTGACATATTATCACCAAAGCATTTCTAAGTAACAGCTCCGTTAAATACTTTTTCTTTAATAAATTCCGAAACTAGAAAAACAACATACAGCATTATCCAGCAGATTAATAAAAATACCTTCACAGCATTGCTAGGAGGAAGCGGCAGCCTCAGCCTCCGCGGCAGCCATCTCCTCCTGGAACTCCCTAGCGACCGCAGCCTCCACTGCCTGCTCATGCTTGAGGTCACCTATCGGTCCTTTCAGCCTTGTCCTTAGGTCCTGTAAGACTTCCTCTGGGCCATAGCATATCAAGGTGTCGCCCGCTCTTAGCTCGGTGTCACCCCTGGGAGCTCCTATGAATACTTCCTTTTCCCTCATCTTCCTGTATATGGCCAGCACTAAGACACCTTCCTCACTAAGCCTAAGTTCCCTGAGTTTCTTTCCCTCAAGCCAGCCTCCGGCCTTAACCACTAACTTAGCTATGGAGTATCCTTTGCCTAGGCCCAGCAGTTGCTCATAGTCGTAGATCCTAAGGCTCGGCACCCTCTGTAGGGCCTTCTCAATTAACCAGCTTAATCCCCTATCAACTAACTTAGACTTGCCGAAGACCGCTAAGGCCGCTAGGCCAACCGCAAGCCATGTGCCATTGGTGATCATTTGTTCTGGTGTGTTGCCAACGAACGTCAGTACTAGCGTAGCCATCGCTGATGTGAGTCCAGCGCTACCTAAGAGCATTAGTATCCTTATAATCCTCCTTCTAACAGGGTGCGAAACAACGTATTCTGACTCAGATGTGGTGAAGCCCACTCCGGAGAACGCTGACTGAGCTTGGAAGGCTGCTACGTCCCTGCTTAGCCCCGTCATCTTGAGGGCTACTGTCCCTATCCTCACCACTATTATCGAGAATAACACAACCAGCAGGAACGTTATTAGTGCTATCACTTCCCTTCCCTAGCTTACGGTGTTCCTATAACGCTAAAATATTATTACATACAAACATAGCTCCATTACTAAAGTCAGTTGTTCCTCATCCACGGAAGCTTCTGAAGACAGGCATTAAGTCATCAACGTATGGCTTAGCGTATTTCGATGTCAAGAACTCCTCGGGCTTGAGCACTACAACTAACTTACCTTCCTCCATGTACGCTATCCTCTCACCTAGGTATACCGCGTCAGCTATGTTGTGGGTAACGTGAAGAGCTGTGAAGCTTAACTCTTGATGGAGGTACTTAAGGAAATCCCTAGCCTTGCTCCTCAAGCGGGGATCCAGGTTAGCTAGGGGCTCATCGAGAAGCAGTATGCGGGGCTTGATCGCTAGAGCTCTAGCGATAGCTACCCTCTGTTGCTCACCGCCAGAAAGCTGGCTAGGCATCCTCTTCAAGAGATGCTTTATTTCAAGGACTTCAGCTAACTCGATAACAGCCTTCCTAACAACATCCTCACTCACTCCACGGATGCGGAGGCCGTAAGCTATGTTATCGTAGACGCTCATGTTAGGGAAGAGCGCGTAGTTCTGGGGAATTAACGCGAAGCCTCTCTTCTCTGGTGGGGTATTAGTTATGTCTTCATTGTCAACTAGTATGCGACCCCTGCATGGTTTCATTAAGCCCGCTAGGGTATGAAGCAGTACTGTTTTACCAACTCCGCTAGGTCCGAGCACCATTAGGTACTCTCCGTCCCTCACTTCAAGCCTCCCTATTAGCAGACGGAAGTCACCAAGCCTAACCTCTAGATCCTCAATAACAATCATTTCTTACTCACCATCCTCTGCAGTATTCTCAATGCTGTGAATAGGGCTAACGTTAGTAAGACGAAGGGCACTGCTAATGCTATGGCGTACCTAAGCCCGTAAACGTTAAGCCACTCAAGTATGAGTACGTTAACGGTCTTTGGGTAGTACGCGACAACGAGTATTGCTCCAACCTCGCTTAACCCTCTAGCCCATGCTAGTATTGCTCCAGCAATTATTCCCTTCAGTGCTAAGGGTAACGTTATGGTCGTGAACGCCCTGAAGCGTGAAGCACCTAGGGTCCTAGCCACGTACTCAAGCATCGGGTCGATGGACTGGAAAGCGACCTTCACTGTATCGACGGCTAGGGGTATCGAGACGAACGCCATAGCTAATACTACGCCCCAAAACGTGTCCTCGATCTCTGGCGCTACCCCGGTTAGTGACGCTATTACACCTCTTTTGCCGAACGCCATGAGTATCATCACGCCAGCAACTATGTGGGGAATCATTAGCGGGAGATCAACTATGCTCTCAACTATGCTCTTGCCTGGGAATTCATACCTAGCTAGGATGTATGCTAACGGGATGCCGAGAATAAGGAGTATTGCTGTTGACAGTGAGGATGCCTTGAAGGTAACTATGAAGGCCGACCTAGCTTGTGAGGCAAGCATAGGATTACCACCGAATACCTCAGTCATGGTTGAGGGATCAATCATTAGAAAAAGGGCGGCTATGGGTATGACTATGAAGCATATTAGGAGTGTTGCCAGGGCGGAGAGCGTTACTAGGAACGCCTCACCCTTCACCAGCGGTGACGACATACCTAAGTAGTCCCTCCGGTAGCTTCCCGTACCCAATTGGGTGCTCTAGGAATGGCTGGCCCTTACTCTCAAACATCTTTCTCCCGGTATCGCTGAGCAGTAGCTCAACGAACCTCAGCGCGGCCTCAGGATGCGGCGCATTCTTCGGTATTGTCACCCCGTAAACTATGGATTTCATGGTTACACTTTTCTCCTTATTGCTACCGACCAGTATATGCACTATGACCTTACCGTAAATATTATCGAGGGTTGGGTCACCTAAGTTGATTTGCTTGGGTAGCCTAACGTACTTAAGCCCATGTTGCTTCGCAACACTCTCGTACTCAAAAGCGTAGTCCAAGGAACCTGACTCCAGCAATGCTATCAGGTCAACACTCTTTGGTTTAATCACCATGTTACCGCTGGTTGAGAACGTGGCTGGTATGTAGACGTGTAGCGTTCCATTAACTATTTGGGCTTTCGACCCACTGATCTTACTCAGGATGTATTCCTTGAGTATCGTTTCGTTCTTATAATAGAGACTTGCCAGCGCAAGCACGCCAACGGACCTGTACCCGCATGGATCCATGTTAGGATTCGAGAAACCGTACCTGACGCCAGGCATGCCGAGCACCACGTACCACCTATCTGGGTGTTGCTCTAACCACGAGGCATACTTCGACTTATCCGTGAATGTCAGCACTATTTGATTAGACGCGAACGCAACATACCATCCCGTATACTTAGGCACCATGAACATAGGGATTAGCCTGTAATCCGCGACAGCAACAACATCGCATCTCTCGCCGAGGTCAGTAACGCTTCGAACCACCTGAACGCTCCCTGCCGACTTTATCCTAACACTGTCTCCGTACTTGCTATGGAACACGCTCGATACGCCGTCTAGGGGTATTCGTAGGGAACCGGCACTACATACTGTTACGGTGACGGGCTGTTGCCTCTGACTTGAAACCATGTAGTAAGCAATAGCGCCTACGATAATCATGGCGATTATAGCTACGGTTAAGAGCGCCTCAGCATGACGCACGCTATTGACACCGGATCCTTAGTTCATGGGTAAGTTATAAACGTTATTCGTTATCCGATAACGCTATAAACTGAGAAGCCTGCCAAGGTTCCTCGGGTCATAACGATACCCACTTAAGTTATTCAGTATCTCCTTGAGTTCGCGGCTCCTGAGGGTATTAATGAACACATTAATCTTACTTGACCCTAGGATCGAGTTCCTCACGACAAAGTCAAAGCGTTCCCAAGTCACGGGAACATAGTGAAGTCCGTAGGCCTTAGCAATTCCCTCAATGAGTAACCCGACGTCTGCCCTACCGTCGGATATAGCCATAGCGACGTCGTCATGAGTTCTGAACTCTGTGTCATAACCCTTCACCCTAGACTCAACGTCCGCGGGGCTAATCCCCAACTCCTTAGCTCTCTTCATGAGAAGATACTTCATGAGGGTTCTCGTACCGGATCCGTAAACCCGGTTCGCAAGCCTTAACTTACCCTTGAGTAACGCGTCAAGAGCCTCTTCAAGCCCCAAGCCCTCCCGCGACGCAAGCACCTGGAGCCTCTCGTAACCGAGGACCACGCTTGCCTCACCAGGTAGCATTCTACGCACGTAAGTCACGTTATACTCTCCCGACTCGTAGTCTAGGAGATGTATGCCTGCGACGTCACCTTCACCAAGAAGTAAGGCGGCCAGACCCTTCAGCGATCCTAGCCAGTGCGCCTCAACCTGCGTGCCTCGCTCTCTAATAATTCCTGCTAATCTGCTCACCGCTATATCGTGACTGCCAACATATGTTAGTGGTTGTTGAGGGGTGGGTGTCTCCCCCTTAACCTCAGGTAGTTGAGGAGCGTAACTAAATACCTTAACATGTTCCCGAATGTATTCCTCGATTAACTTTTCTCCTAGGGGGGTTAGTGTGGTGCCCCCTCCTCCTTTACCCCCTCTTCGCGCCTCTATGATCCGCCCGTTAACCGCCCTTTCAACCCTAGCGATGCATTCCCACGCACGTGAGTACGGTATTCCTAAGGCTTTGGACGCCTTAAGGAGCGACCCCAACCTCCTTATGAGGATCAGTAACTTAGCGCTTACGTCATCTAAGACGACCTCGCCTGTGTCCTCACGAACTATTTCGAGTTTTATTCTTGACCTAAGTTTAAGTGCGCTCAATACTTCATCCGCACCATTCACTTCCTTTCTGAGAGCCTAATAATATTCTCATAATATTCTTAGCTTGAGTAACTTTGGTAGCGTTATCGTTATTACGTTCCTCTAAAGCATTACCTATCAGGTAATGGCGCGTGGTGGATGTTGAAGACATCACTGGAGAGCTTTATGGGAGGTTATTCCTCCTACCTACTCCACCTAAGCTCGTAGCGCTTTACGCGGCACTCCTTGTTGGTATAGGTGTGATTAACTCGTTACCCAGCACTTCCCTATACGATATCGCATTATCTGTGGAGCAGTACGTTATCTTAGGTCTAACGCTAGTAATTGTCTTTATGTTCCTCAGCGCAACTAAGGTGTTCACGCTTAAGCGCGTTCTAGGGTTGTCGACAGCGATGTTTATAGCCTCGCTACCAGCAGAACTCATTTTCTACAGGCTCACGGGGCTTAAGGGCACGGGCTTACTAGCTGGGACAGGCTTTGTTTATGTTGTATTAAGTGCGTTTTACGGGGTCTTTATTTCATTAATCATAGCCTCCGCACCGCCCTTCGCGGCCTTCTGGTTTGTTAACTCACTACTCGGTAAAGGCGTTAGTGGGTCCGTACTGGCAGCAGCCCTCATAACGGAGATGATCTCCCTCTTAGCTGGTGTGGCTTACTTAGCATACTTTGAGAAGCAAGGTAGGGTATCGGGGTACTCACCGATGAGGATGGTACGGGCCTTCCTACGCACGTGGTTTACCGGGGATCCTAAAGCGCTGGAGAGGGAGTTAGCCCGTAATGCGGTTACATCTGACCTACGCGTTAGGACGCTGGTCTTCTGGCGTGAGGGTGTGGAGCCCGTGATGCTTGTTTTCCCTTCACTTCACTATGGGCTTTTCCGTGATGTAGGTTCAGCTAGATTCATTTACCATCTGGAAGAAGTGGTTGAGCCTTCATTCAAGCTCTTTACGTTCCATACGGCTGGCTCACATGAGCACAACCTTGTTTCGTCTGATGACTCTAGGTTGATTGCTAAGCTTGTCGGTGAAACCTTACTTGCTGAGGTGCCGAGGAAGGTCGCTAAGTTGCGGATGTGCCCGCCGTACAGGGTAAGGTTAAGTGATGGGTGGGAGTCCTTCACACTAAATGGCCCAACAGCACTGATCCCCATGATAGTCAATAAGGTTAAGGGAAATGATGACTTGCCGTTCGAACTCTGGGATAGGCTAATTAAGGACGAGAGGTCACCGCCGTTCACAGCGGTAGCGGACTCTCACTCTTTCAAGGGCGATAAAGTCACGGACCTCAATGTGCTGGAGCCCCTGATTAAAGAGGTGCTGAAACGTTACTCGTGTCGTGAGGGTGAGGACTTCCTAGTAGGGTACGGTGAGGCGTTGCTGGACGGGTGGTGCAGGTGCGTGTGCAACCAGCGAGCCAAGGCCCTCACACTTAAGTTCAGCAACGCTAGATATGCGCTGGTGTACGTTTACGGCAACAACATGGATGGTGCCTATAGGCTCAAATTAGAGGACATCATCAGGAAATTAGGTGTTGATGATGTGGAGATAGTCACGCCGGACGATCACAGCTGTGCTGCATCCTTTAAGGAAGCACCATACGATGTCGTGAGTGAATGCCCCCCACTAACGGAGGCGGTGGTGAAGGCTGTTAAGGAAGCCATCAAGGCTGAGGTTCCGGCCACGTACAGCACGTATGATGTCGTGGTAAGCGACGTTAAGTTTGTTGGGAACGGAATATTTGAGCTAACTAATCAGCTCGGCAGGCTAGGGAAGAAAGCTGAGTACCTAATCCTGCTTCTCCTTCTCATTAGTAACGTGGCGCCGATCGTGGTTTACACCTCGGTACTCATGAAGTGACTCTCTAATTCTTAAGAGTGTTCTAGTCGCTAGAACAGCCTTTTCAACACCTTAACTTAAACTAAAACACGGTTAACCACCAGTATGGGGATCCACGCTGAAGAGCCAGGAAGCGATTGTAGCAATGATAATTATAACAGCAGCTCTTACTCTGATAGCGATAACTGTAGTTCATTACTTCCTAACAATGCCCACCGAGGTAACCCCTGAAGGTCAGGGTGCCAACAATACATCAGCTACTAACAAACTATCACAGGTTACCTCGCCAGTAACCTCAAGTAATTCTGCAACGGGCTGGATCGACAAGGTCAGTACAGTATTAAAGGATGTGCTGAGTAACGTGACGCACGTGATAGAGGAGAACTCCAACATTAGCGGGAGTTCTCGCTCCTTGATTAGTGCTAGCCTCCCTCAGTGGGTCACGGTCGAAGATATCCTTCATGCCGTAATAGTAAATAACTCTGCCATAACAATAGGTAACCACACGTTTAGGTACGCCCTCCTAAGCTACTGTATTCTTGGTGAGTGCAGGGAAGTTAAAGAGACAGTTAGCTTGGGACAGTATACCGTAACGCTTCAAGCCCCGCCCAAAACGACAACTACCACGGGCGGCCAGCTAACCTACGTGCTGATTAGGAAGGAAGGCAAGCTTGTCGGTAATGTGAGCCACTACTACATACCATTCCTAATAAGCAATCACTGTGTAACTATCACAATGAATGCGATTAACCTGGGTGATAATCATGTAATGTATTTTCTGCAGATTTACGGCCTACCTACTCAAGATCCTACTAGGATGTTCTCCGCGTGGCTTGCCCTGATACCTGTAGCGTAACCTGCGCCTATCACGGATCCCGTAACGCGTCCGTGAATATTTTTCCTTAACGCGGGCGTAGTAACAATAAGTATTTCATACCTAACGGTAATACTCACCTTAGGTGCGGTCATGAAGAGTAAGGAGGTAACTTTAATTAAGGATCCCCTCCATGGCTACATCAAGCTATACCCACACGAGAAATGCATTGTAGACTCACCGCCCTTCCAGAGGTTAAGGAGGATAAAGCAACTATCAGCATCACACTTGGTCTACCCCGGCGCTGTCCACACCAGATTCGCCCACAGCTTGGGCGTAATGTATGTTGCTGGTGTCTTCGCTGAGAACATGTACTCGAAGCTAGGCATAGGGGCTGACGAAGTTAGGAGGCTTAAGCTCATAGCCAGATTACTTGGCCTACTCCACGACGTAGGCCACGGACCGTACTCCCACACGTTTGAGGATCACGTGCTCGTGAATTACGGCACGAATCATGAAGTGATCGGAGGGAGAATCGTCAAGGAAGTGCCTGAACTGGCCGAATGCTTCGACACCATGATCGAGGATGAGGTAGGGATCTCGGCGGAAACCATGGGGAAGATGATCGAAGCACCTACCCTTGAGGTATGGCCTCTAACCTCAGACATAGCCTCCGGTGTCACGGAGAGATCCCTATACTACATAATTAGGGGTGCGTACGCGTCCGACATAATTGACTACCTTCTGAGAGACTCGATGTTCACGGGCGCAAACTACGGCATAGGACTTGATTGGAGGAGGCTCGCATACCACTCATCACTCATAGGCGATAGGGTAGTGCTGGACTATAAGGCCAAGGACGTGCTCGATCACCTTCTCATAGCGAGGATATTCATGTTCAAGACCGTATACTTTCATAAGACCTCAAGGGCTTTCGACAGGATAACAGGTGAGTTACTGGTTAAGGCTGACCCAATATTGAACTTCAAGGAAGCTGTGGAGGACATGAGCAAGTACATAGAGCTTGACGATGAGTATGTCCTATCCCACCCTGAAGTCAGGAAGCTTGAGGAAGCTAAATACCTCCTCAACAGGATAGTGCCTTATAAAGCAGTATATGAGGCTGTACTTCCGTTAGAATCAAACCTGAAGCCATTCCTCACGCTCAGCAAAAAGGTTCTGGAGGAGGACTTAGAGAGGCGGTTGAGGTCGATAGCGCCCGAGATATCTGAGGACGTTAGGGCAGTCTTTGTGGACACGCCGAAGCTGCCGACTAACCCGATGTTCGAGGAGAGCGTCGTAGCTATCCAGGGACCGCACGGTGAGGTGCAGGAAATACCCGTAGGCTCAACCCTCGCCGGACTAATGCCTAAGGAAATAGCGTTCATCAGGATCTACATAAGGGACAAGTACTCTAAGTACGCTGAAGCGCTCAGGCAAATGGCTCGCACCATAATGGAGGGCGGTGGCGAGCTAAGGAGTTTCTACTGAATACGCATTTCTCTCCTCACGGTACTCCTAGTTGTTTTTCACTGCTTTTAATTCGTGTGGGGATGGCCCTTGGTGTGGGTTCATTTGCTTCACCCGCACCTCATGGAGGCTCGGCCGGGCCCAACGTCCCGGGGCCCCATCCAAGGCTCATAGACCTCACCGCATAGCGGGTCATCGAAACACCACCATCAAGCAACTAGAAACAATTAAAAGTACTTGAACGCATCATTAAATCCGAAGCAGCCTGTGAGTTCTTTTTGAGTACGTTATTCCTTAAGCGTGCGGGTCATTACGCCGGGCGCGCCAAGAGTTGTTCTTAAGGCTATTGATGAATGTAGCTTAACAGCCAGCTCGACCCTCTCTGCATTATCCTTACTTGCCAACGCTATCACAGCCCCCCCACCGCCGGCGCCCGTGAGTTTAGCGCCTAACGCTCCTGCAGCTCTGGCTGCGTAGACTATTTGACTTAACTTCATTGTGGAGACATTTAATGCTTCCAGTAGGCCATGGTTCATGTTCATTAGCGTACCCACCCTAACAACGTCGCTTTGTAAGAGGGCTCTCTCCGCTTCACTAGTTAGCCTGCCTATAGCCTTCATTATTAACTCAACGAGTTCCCCGTACTTCTCTTTGAGGTTCTTAACGGCCTTAACCATCTCGGCGGTGGTGTGTTGCCTCTCTACGTAACCTATTATTAAGGGCTCCTCAATATTAATGTTAAGCCTCCTCCTAACGAATTCTTTACTATCCTTCCATATCTTAATGGTTCCGCCGAAGGACGCTATAGACGTGTCCATTGGTGATGCTATGCCTTGGACAGCCTTCTCCACCTCCCACCCAAGCTTAGCTATTTCATCCCTTCTCAACTCGTATCCAAGGATCTTCGAGTAAGCGGCTATCGTGGCCACCGATACCGCGGCCGAGGTACCTAGTCCAGCACCTACGGGCATTTCGGAACGCACCATTAGGTTCACCCCTCCACGGGTTCCTAAATAGTCTGACGTTATCTCAATTGCCTTTCTTAGGTAAGCAACGGCTGAGAGTGTTTTACCGTAGTCCGTCCCTACTATTACGTCGTTACCGCGGTACGTCACGACAACACCCGGTACCCTAAGGTCTGAGGCAGCTATGACTACTGCGTCGTCATTTCTGGACTCGGCCGTTACCCACACCCTACGCCCTATAGCAGTAACTATCGCCGGGTAACCGTAAACTATTGCGTGCTCCCCAAATAAGGTGACCTTGCCGGGTGCGGACGCTACTACCTTAACCAAGGTGGTGAACCACGATTAGAGTAATAATAGTGAGATTTATGTTATTCCCTACCTCAGCGAAGGCACCGCTAAAAGTCCTTACGGGTATTTAACCTCCATGCCCCATGCACCTATTTTGACCTTAACTATGAGATCGCCTCTCCACTCGCTCTTGAGTCTTTCGTAAATTTCCTTAGTCACATCATGTATGTTGGCGGTAGAGTATATTCCGTAGCGCTTTAGCATCAGTGAAACCTCAAGCTTTTCTCCTTCCCTAACCTTATACTTGAGCTTGTCTACATAGAGACTGTATTTCCAGAGCGCTTCCGGTATGGCGCCAAGTAACTTCCAGATCTGCGCGTCTCTACTAAGGTCGTAGGTTTCCGAGTGGGTTTTCCTGTGGTGAACAGTGACCCTGACTCTACCAGTGGCTTTGTCCTCTCCCAGCGCTTCTATGTAGTGCCTTATCGCGGCGAGAACAATGTTCTCGGGCGGCGGTATTTCACTATCCTCATCACATATTATATCAAGCACAACATACTTCTTACTCTCAGCAAGGACAGTGTTCGTTATCGGTACGCCAACTTCCTGTAACTTGCTTGCGACGTAGGCCTTAACGTCCCCTGTCGTCCTGGTTCCAGGTTTTTTCTCCATCCGCTCAACCTTCTCTTTCTCCTCCCTAACCTTCTCGGGCTTCGCTACCGTTACCTCAGCTTTGATTGGCTTCCCCTCCTCTCTTCGCTCAGCTCTCTGCGCCGGTTGTGCTGGAGGTTTACCCCTAAGTATGGCCTTTCTTAGGTCCGGGTCAAGTAAGGAGGGGTCGAAGCCATACTCTACGATCCTCACGCTCTCTATGCCAGCGGCTGGTAGCTTGCTTAAGACCTTCAGTGCCGCCTCCTCATAAAGTTTCTCGTTACCTACCTTCGTAATGCAGGCTATGATATTCCCGCTGTGGAGAAATAACTTGATCTCACCTACTTCCCTTCCTTCCGGACCCACTAGTCTGAGGTGAGCGTAACATAATCCATCCTTGCAGCTTTCCTTTATAATATTAGGCAATTCTTCGTTGGGTTTTAGTGTCTTAGTCATAACCACAGTTCCGTTCAGAAGTATTTTACTTATCAGTATGATGTCGTCTAACCTGTGACTTAGGTTACTGATCATATCATTACTCCGTGAAGATGTATCGCCTGGACTCATCGTTAAGAAGAACACCTCCGAAGTAAAGAGGGTAGTCCATAAAATTAAATTTTTCTTAATAAATGAATTTAGATACTACAAAAGATATTGCACTCAATATTGAAATACTACAATAATTTAATGATACTCAATTTCTTTAATTAACGTTTTAGCTATGGAGGATGCGTTAGCCCATTGAAGCAGAAGCCTACCAGCAGTTATGACGAATATCAGTCCTGACGCAGTTATTACGAGTGACATAGCTGGGTGTGAAGTTAATATCATAACTTCCTTTAACGCGTCATAGCCTCCCTGAATCAGGAAGAAGAGCGCTATCGTGCGTGAGAATGGAGCCTTCAGCGCCCTACCAAGAAGTAGGTAAGCTAGTGCGGCAGCGGACGCCTTAGAGAGTTCCAGCACGGCAGCAGTGATGTACGCGGTCCTCACCACGGGTAGGGACTCAATGGCTTCGGCAACCTCCTTAAGAGCCATTATGACGTCATTATTTGAAGCCAGTACATGTATATTTGACGTTGCGGTCAATGCTGCCTGGTATGCTGTGCTAATTGAGGACCTAGCCCAGAAAGTCAGTGCCGCGTAAGTGAAGGCAGCCACTAACGACGTTACTAGCACCGCCTCAGGGACCTTGCCGAGCCCCCCGCCACGGGTTTTCTTCAGTACATTACTAAACATACGTATGCCTAGGTAGAGCGCCATACCGGTGATTGCCGAGGTAATTGCGCTGACGGTGTATGTGCCAGCTATGTTGAAACCGACTAGGTAATCTACACCCCACTTAGCTAAGTTCTCAACACTAGCGGTAATGTTACCTGCGTCGGTGGTGTTTACGGACTCGCGTGACAACAATTCTGCGACATCCTGAGGTAAGGGTGGTGCGGCAACGGCGCTGTACATCAGCGCTAGCATCCCCAGAATGACGTAGGCGACAACGTAAATCTTAATCATTCTCGCTCCAACCTTGGCCGCGTATGCTAAGTTGCTTCTTCCTTCAGCAGTCAATATCTGGGCCCTAATGAATGAGTGACATATAATAAATTAGGTTTAAGGTTTGCAGGATGCTTTAAAGCTATTATTAATAGTAACCAATAATCATATAATTCACTACATTACTGTGAAGAACATGTGTGAGATACATTAAACCACTAGGGACGCGGGGATGATGCATATGCTTCCACCGCACTTAAGGTTTGACTTCCGTCAAGCAGAGAAAGTAATTACGAGATTCATTAAGGATATGGTGGAGTCTGCCGGGGTCTCGGGAGTCGTCGTAGGGTTATCCGGCGGTAGTGATTCCTCCGTTACTGCCGCCTTAGCTGTTCGGGCGCTTGGGGCGGATAGAGTTAAGGCGCTCAGGCTCCCAGACAGGGAATCAAGTCATGAATCCGTGGAGATCGCTGGCAAGGTCGCTAACACCTTAGGGATAGAGGTCGTCACCATAGACATAACACCTATGGTTGAGTTATTCCTCAAGGCAATCGGTCTAACCTACGAGAACGCCCCTAAGATTGTGAAGGGTAACATAAAGGTAAGGACAAGGATGGCGACGCTGTACGCGTTCGCGAATAAGGAAAGGAGATTAGTACTAGGTACTAGTGATAGGTCTGAGTGGTTAATAGGGTACTTCACAAAGTGGGGTGACGGTTGCGCTGACCTATACCCGATCATAGGCCTTTATAAGACGCAGGTAATGGAGTTCGGTAAGTGGTTAGGTCTGCCCGAGGAGTCGGTGACGAGGCCGCCTACGCCTGACTTATGGCCAGGTCATACGGCCTACGAGGAGCTAGGTGTGACTTACGATCTGATTGATGAGGTACTCTATAGGGTGTTTGATGAAGGCATCCCGCCCGAGAAGGTTCCGGAGGTTGCGGGCATCCCCGAGGAGGTGGTTGAGCGTGTTATGGAGCTACATAGGGTAAGTGAACATAAGAGAACTCCTTTGAAGACGCCTTTCAAATCGTTTAAGGAACTTCCTAAGTTGAGATCCTAAAACACTCTTTTTGACTTGATGAGCGGTACCACGTGACGAGCAGTGAAGAGACCTCCCCCTACCCTTCTTCGGGCGTGCAGGAGCAGTCACAATTAACTTCACAGTCGCTGAAGCCCTCCTCAACGCACATTATGGCGTTATCCTCTGCTTTCCCTTCGTCCTCTGCCTCAACTATTACCTCGCATTCGCACGTGCAGACGTACCTTGCCATGGGGTCCACCCAACTCATAGTTCCTTAAGTGAGCGTTTAAAACTAGCAACGCTTATGCGCCTCAACACGCGAAGGTACGTGGGTGTGGAGGATTTTCGGAGGAGATCCCGTAAGGTATGCCGAACTAATCAGGCCGGACTCCGTTAGGGTTTGGAGGAGTAAGGGCATCAAAGAGAGGTTAGGTTGGTACTACAAGGTAATGAAGAATGAAGCGCCGGCAAAGTTCATCATAGCGAAACGCATTCCGACGGACATCAACCCAAGCAGTAGGGAGTTAGGATTAGATGAGTTACTAAGGATCCACTCAAAGCTCAAGGAAAAGTTCAGTAGGGTTTGGAGGGACGTGCGCGAATCCCCCAAACCATGGAAGGAGATCCCGAGCGTTAAGCCTAAACATTCTTTCCTAGATGTTAAGGTGGCGATAGCGTGTCGGTTAGCGAGCCCGTGTCGGCTCTGTGAAAGGAAGTGTGGTGTTGAGAGGGACGCTGGGGAGGTGGGCGCCTGTAGGGTTAGGGGGCTTAAGGCATGCGTTGATACGTACTTCCACCACGTTGGTGAGGAAGCGCCGCTAGTACCATCTGGAACGATATTCTATACTGGGTGTAACTTCAGGTGTGTTTACTGCCAGAACTGGAGTATAAGTCAGCCAGTAACCCCTGTTGGGGAGGAAGGGTGTTTAGACGCTAAGGAATTAGCAACGATTCAGGAGTGGTTGAGGGTTAGCGGCGCTAAAAACATAAATCACGTGGGTGGTGACCCCACACCTAACCTACCTGTGATAATTGATAGCTTAAGGTACTTGGAGGTAAACGTACCTCAGCTCTGGAACAGCAACATGTACTTGAGCGAGCTAAGCATGGAGGTCTTAGAGGACCTCATCGACATATGGTTACCTGACGTCAAGTACGGGAATGATGGATGCGCCGTTAAGTACTCAGGCGTGCCAAACTACGTTAAGGTGATCGAACGCAATGTGGCGAGGGCAGCCAAGCACGGAGACGTGATCGTCAGGCACCTAGTCCTGCCGAATCATGTACGGTGTTGCACCGAACCCGTAATTAAGTGGCTCGCCAAGGCCGCCCCCAACGCTGTACTAAATATTATGGATCAGTACCACCCGGACTACTTAGTTGAGTCCCACCCGGAGGAATGGAGGGAACTAGCACGCCACGTCAGTAGGGAAGAGATGAGTGAGGCATTCAGAATAGCTAGGGAATCCGGTTACGTGGGGCCTGTTGAGGACTTGTGGTTCATCCCGCCTTAAGGGTGGGTGCTAACGCTTAAAGGGAGTTACCAACACCTAGTAATTATTGATGGGTTCCCGATGAGGGTAATTTATGCTTCCCTAACGCTTAACGCACTAGCCCTAATCCTGAAGACCTACGCAGTCCTTCACTCAACCTCCTCAGCAGTTGATGCTGAGTTCCTCCACACGCTAGGGGACTTCATAGGGTCAGCCCTACTAGCAACTGGTGCGGCACTAATGTTCAGGAAGCCCAGCATGAAGTACCCGTTTGGCTTCGGGAGAACCCCCTATGTGCTCGGGCTAATATCAACGTCCATAATAGGGGGATTCCTATTCACCATCTCATTGAGCGCAGGAATCAATAAGCTTGTGAGCAGAAGCGCGGTAACCGCGACGCAGGGAGCGTTAGTGATGCTCTTCATAGCATTAGTAGCTGACGGTGTAATCCTCACATGGGCTGTGAGGGAATACGGAAGCAATAGTGAGGATCCCGCTGTTAAGGGCACTATAGTCGAGAACCTCTCTGACTTAGTAGGTGATGTAGCGGCGATCTCCTCAGTCCTTACAGCAAATCCCCTCATGGATGCTTACGGTGCCTTCATAATCTCAGGTATATTGCTGTTCTCAGCTATTAGTCTAGGGTACAGATACTTCAACGTACTCATAGGTAGGGCGGCGCCCAAGAACGTTATCGGCCGAGCGGTTAAGGTCGCGGTCGCCATACCCGGCGTCATAGATGTTAACGACGTGAAATCACTGGTAGTGGGTCCCGACCAATACCTACTAATAATGGAGGTCGAGGCTAGGGAGGATGCCAGCGTAGAGGAACTAGAGCGTATTAGAGAGGAGCTAAGGGAGAGACTGCGGGAAGCAGAACCTAGGGTAAAGTACCTAATAGTGGAGTTCGTCCCGCCGCGCGCACCGTCCGCAACGTTCAGGGACCTTCTAAGGAAAATAGTTAAAATGAGTGAGTAGGGTCATTCACTGCATAATTACCGCTAAGGCCCTTACAGGTAATGCTGTGCTGTCACTAGCTTGGGAGAAGTGCCTACGAACAGGAATTCCTTGCCTACTAGCAAGTATGTCGATTTTTCAATGAGATCTTCTAACCTTTTGGATTGCGTACGACTAAATTAAGAGTTGAAGGTTACGTTTAATTCTGACTCTGAAGATATTTGATTGGGGTTAACTAACCTTGGTTAAGGTATTGTTAATTAGTGGTTCGGAACTCGAGAATATTCTAACACCCGAGGTCCTAGTAGAAGCTATTGCAGACGCCTTCAGGAGGTTCTCAGAGGGAGCAACGGTCACGCCTCCCAGAACAGTTATGTGGGTTGAGGGTAACTGGTGGGGCATAATGCAGTCCTACGTTCCTAATTATGGTGTTGGGGTTAAGGTAGTTAACGTGGTGCCCTCTAACGTTGAGAGAGGCTTACCCACTATTCAAGCCCTAGTCACTCTTTACGACCCCATTACCGGATCTCCCCTAGCCGTCATGGAAGGATCCGTCCTTACAGCCCTCAGAACTGCAGCTGCTAGCGCTTTATCCGTGAAGTATCTAGCTCCCAGCGAGGCAGGGCCACTAACAATAATAGGTGCAGGGTATCAAGCAAGATACCAACTACGCTTTGCCCTACACTACTTCGAGGCTACGGAAGTACGTATCTTCGACACCAGGCGCAAGGCTTCCGAGGCTTTCGCTAAGTATGTTGAGGACCTCGGACTTAAGCCCGTAATCACCTCAAGCCCTAAGGAGGCAATACGTGGGGCTCGACTAGTTATTGAGGCATCAACCACTAAGGAACCAGTCGTACTTGGCGAGGCGTTAGAACCTCCTGTTCACGTCGTCAGCATAGGGGCGCACACCCCTGACTCACGGGCGATCGATGATGATGCCATACTTAAGGCTAAGGCAGTAGTGGTTGATAGTCGGAAGGCAGTTATGGAGGAGACAGGCGACATAATTCAGCCCGTTAGGAGCGGGCTACTCAATCTAAGTGAGATTTGCGAACTGGGGGAGTTAGTGACTGGTAAGTGTCCCAAGCCAGTTGAGAGGGGAGGAATCACCATATACAAGAGCGTGGGGGTCGCGATTCAGGACGCCTGCGCTGCTGGCCTAGCCTATAAGCTCGCCAAGGAACGCGGGATCGGGAGGGAAGTAGAGCTCTAGAGGGGCTCATCCGATCTCCTCAACATCACCGAGTATACTGTCGAATAGGTAGGTCTTACCGGCCATCTTTATGAGCCAGTACAACTTATAGGCCTCAACCGATCTAGCAACCTTAATTTCAGGCGCTAGCATCACTCTCCAGTACCTAGTGACGTAATACAGTGCGAACTTCCTTGCGAGCTTAGCCGATGCCTCGCCACTGACCCTAGGCTTAACTATGAAGTCCTCGTCAACCTCATCCTCGTATGTCTCGGGAATAGCGTCAGTAGCGTAAGCCCTTGCCCTGGCCCTATCGACGAGGACATGTATCCGAAGGCTTCTCGGCTCGCCCAAGATCCTCCTAATGCTGATGTTGATTTCGAATACCTCGTAAGGATAATAGAGTTTGGCGATTACCTTAGGTCCCCCCGGGACTTGCTTAAGTGGTTTTATGACAAGGATCTTCCTTAATGAACCCACAGCTATCTACCCTTATTCCTAGCTTTGTAAGAGCACATTGATTCCGATAGCCTCTTGCAAATAATACTATAATAATAAATGATTTTCTTTCCAGGAATAAGAAAAAAGTTGAGGTTTAATCAGGCCTCTACCCTAGCTAGTAAGCCCGTGGTCTTAATGTAGTGCTTAATGAAGTCTACCTCACTTAACGCTACAGGCTCAGGCTCGACTGCCTCCAGCTCGCTTGGTGTGGGCTTCTCCATTAATTCGAACACCTTACTGACCTTCTCAGCAGAGGGTGCGGGAGTCGCATAGCTTGTAACTACGGCAGCGATGAGGGCCATGGGGAAGCTTATGAGCAGTTCGTACCACCAACCCGCAAACTTCGGGTCTACGTAATACCTAGCATACACCCATGGAACCCACGTGAATAGCGTAACTACGAGTGCTGCCACGGCGGCCTTTAATCCTTGCTTGCTATCCTTCTCGATAATGGAGGAACCTATGAGCGTCGTTATAAACACTATTATCGGCACAGACGCTGCCAGCAGAGGTAATTGCGCGTTGTAGTCTCCTCCGGGGGCGAATATGTATCCCTTAGCGTAGCTCTTCCAGATGATAACGCCAGCAGCTCCCGTCATTACTGCAGCGAAGGCGCCACTAGGCGTCATCCTCTTCCACAGCACGGAGAGCAGTATTACAGGGCCGAAGGCCGCGCCTAAGCCTGCCCACGCGAATAACACGAAGTAGTACACTGACTTGCTGAAGAACAGCGCCCAAATAAGCGCTATGATGCCTAAGACGAATGTAGCAATCCTGCTCCATAACACTAACTTCCTCTCCTCTAACTCCTTCTTGAAGGTTCTCCTATAGATGTCCTCAACGATGGCTGATGCAGCAACGAGTAGCTGTGAGTCCGCAGTACTCATCATGAGGGCTATAGGCGCAGCCAAGACAATGCCAGCTACTACGGGGTGAAGCACACTTAATGCCAGCATGGGCATGGCATACTCTGAAGAACCCATCTGCTGCACCTTAGCGGCTACGTTAGGCATTACCCTAGCTAACCATCCAGTAGTTTCAGAGAGGTAGTACACCGCAAGCATGAGTAGCATGGCAGTTATGGCCGCCTTCTTAAGATCCCTAGGCTTCTTAATCCCCATGAACCTAACTACTATGTGCGGATTGCCAGGCCAGCCAAAACCTATCGCTATGTAAGACAGCATTATGATCAATAACAGAGCCCCTGTGTACTCGTAACCCCAGAAGTTATTTAGGGAGAGCAAGTTCAGCCCCTGCTTATTGACGGTCGTCGCCGCCATCTTCTGAGCCAAGCCTAATGGACCGCCCACACTAGCTAAGCCAGCAATAACTATTATTATGAAGCCTAAGACGGCCCACCAGCCTTGCACGTAGTCGGTCCAGCACACGGCGAAGAATCCGCCGAGTACAGTATAAATAATCATGATGATAGCGCCAACAACGATCCACGCTTGGATATTAGTTGTTATGCCTGAAACCGACGCAATCGCGGCAAAGACCTTCCCCGCAGCAAGGAATTGAGCGCCTACATAGGCTGTCAAGAAGAACGCAATAAGTATGGCAGACACGATCCTTAGTACACCTCTCTCCTCGCCAAACCTAGCCTCGAAGTACGTGGGTATTGTTAACGCACCGACGGATTCGGTAAACCGCCTAATTCTCTTGGATATAACTGTCCAGCAAAGCAAGTCCGCGTAGAAGCACCCTATAGTATTCCACGTGACATTAATGCCTGAGCTGAAGCCCTCACCAGGTAATCCTAAACCCACCCAGCCACTCATCTCACTGGCTCGCTCACTAAAGGCAATTACGTAAGGACCCAACCTCCTGCCGCCTAAGATGTAGTCGGCAAGGCTCTTAACGCGCTTCTCAAGTACTATACCTATTACTAGTACTACGGCAAAGTATATAGCTAGGGTGGCAAATATTGTCTCAGCAGTGCCCCACCCAGCCATTACTTACCTCCCTCCGATGAGGTCTCCTCTCTTGTGTGAAGGAGGCCCATCGTCACGTCAACAGCAGCAAGTAGCATTAGAACCTGGACCACTATTTGCCCTACGAAGAATGCAGTAGGGTTCGTATACCCTAATGCTATTATCACTATAATACCTACTATTATAATTAGTATTGCTTTTAACTCGCGAGTCATTAACGTTACCTCAAATTATAAGGTAAGCCGCTTAGTATAAAAATTTTATTCTCATATCAAAAATCATAAAATATTATAAATCAAATATTATTTTTAGGTAATAACTAGGAGAATAAAAATTGTCTTCGTGCGCTACCTACACACAGTTATTAAATGTCGTTAAACTGACAAAATACTAGACTACCTTGATGCTTTTCCTAAAATATTAACTAACGCGTAGCTAAGTAACGTGAGTACTATTGACAGGACTGCGACGTTCAATACGTTATCATATATTCGTGGTAGCGTTAGGGCCAAACCAATAGAGAGGAAAATAGGAATAACTCCGGCAATGACAATATCTATTATTCTAAGAGAAGCTCTAGATGCAGACCTAGTTATTATTAGTGAAAGCAAGCGTATCGCAAGGTAGGGTACCGCTATTGATGTGGGTGTCCTACCAAGCGTGAACACTGACCCCAAATAGACGCTATAGGCAATAAGGGGAGTCAAGAACTGTGCTAATGCATACATGCGTAAGACTCTGACGCCATTAGGCATCGTTGTAGCGTAAGCCTTACCACTAAGTAAGGAACCCAGTAAATCAGCAGGTAGCGACGCTAGCAGAGCACCAGCCAGTAGTGCCGAACCAACATCGCCTGTCATGCGTAGTGTGCTTAACGTGAAGTACACAGCAAAGGGAAAAGCGGTCCCTGATGCCAAACCCACTACCCTAGCTGGTAATAGGTACTGATTATCCCTCGCTATGAGGAATATGTTAACCCATCCACCGAGTAGCGCCGTAATAATGTTTCCAACGAGTAACGCTATAAAGATATAACCAGGACCGTAGGGACTCACCAGCCCGAAATACGTTGCG
>Ga0256842_1000591_pt1 | contig 31807 bp, 32 predicted proteins | sample 4559240metaG_FD_185973 | JGI IMG/M metagenome (GOLD analysis project Ga0256842, IMG submission 185973) | Hydrothermal vent microbial communities from Guaymas Basin, Mexico - 4559-240 | ecosystem: Environmental > Aquatic > Marine > Hydrothermal vents | place: Mexico: Guaymas Basin | collected... | reverse complement strand
TACCGCTGGGCTGGCGGGAAGTAACGCCCGTGGAGAGGGCACTGACGGCGGAACTGCTTTTGGGCAGGTCTACGAGTCATCTCTCGTTGAAGCGGGAATCCCACGGCTTTAGTCGTGGGAGGGTCAAGCATTTGAACACTTAGCATTATAAAAACAGGAAGCTTCGTGATGGAATAAAAAATTTCCGATTTCTGACTGCTAAATCCTTTCTCATTAAGTTCTTTTTCAAACGTTTCTTTAATGTGTCATAATGTAGATGAAATAATATGGCTAATTATACACTATAAAACGATTAGTATAATTTTGTTATAAATCTCACTTTCAATATAACTTCTTAAACAAGTTTAAATATTGACTAATTACACTTTCGGCAAAGTTTTTTAAAAAAAATTTTTTTATTTTACTTCCATCAAAAGTTATTCTTTTATCCAAAAAATTTTTCATTTGCGATATTAATTCATTCTCATCATTAGCTACTAATCCAAGACCATTTTCCTTTATTATGTTATCAGGATTTACTGTCGATAATACTGGTACTCCCCGACTCCAAGCTTGCAGAAAAGTATTAGGAAAACCTTCATAATTGGAAGTATTTACAAAAAGTTTACATGACCAAAAAATTTTTTCTGTAAATTTAAAAGGTTGGAATCCCATAAAAATTAGATTCTTAACTTTCTTAGCTTTCTCTTTAATATATTCATAAAAAGGATCCTTTTTTTTATTCGGTCCTCCAATCATAACAAACTTTTCATCAGGGAAATTTCTTGCCAACTTAATAAACAATTCAGGTCTTTTTATATTTTTAATAGTAGATACCCAAAGAATAATATCTTTTTTAGGATTATTAACATTAACAATTGGACTATAATAATTCCGTATTAATATACCGTTTAGTCCAAAATTTTTTGACAAATTCTCTTTTTGTTTATTATTTTGAACTATAATTGCATTTGCTCTTTTTAATCCAAAAATATAAAGTAATAAATCTCTCTTAAGACGTGTCTTTTTAAGCATAGAAAGACAAAAGTTTGTATCACTAGCAGCAGCAAATATAAACTTTTTATTATATATGTTAGAAAATAAAGCCAATATACCGGGTAAAAAACCTGCTCCTCGCACATAATATATTTCAGCATTAGCTTTTTTTAAAGCTTTCCATAATTTTACTAAACCTGGATAAAAAAAATTTATAAATTTAAGCCCTTCTTTAGGTTTAGAAGCCTTATATACTTTTATGCCATCAATAATTTCCTCATCTTTTTGACCATAATCTAAAGTTATAAAAGAAACATCCACACCTCTCTTCTTAAACTCTCTCGCAATAAGCACCTGTTGAATTTCAGCTCCCCCTATTCTTTTATCAACAGAAAAATTATCCTTTAAACAAGGATAAGCCTGTAAAGCAACAAAACATATTTTCATTTATTTTTCTCCGTTTTTCATTATTTCTTCAGAAGGTTGTTTAAGTTCTACTTCTTTAATTAAATCTTGAAGCTGACAGTATTGAGGCCAAAAATGGCCTTTATGAAAATTCATATTTTGATCAAAATATCCGTGACAGTTATATACTAATATATCTACAAAAGTATAACTTATCTCTGTTATTTTTATGTTTTTATTTTCGTCATACAGCATATCATATGCCATGCTTTGAAATTTCATCTTATTAGAAATTTCGAAAGCAAGTTTTATACATTCTTTATCTATTTTTGATATATTATAATCTATCCTTCCACTTCCAGAAGCCCTAAAATCTCCTGGCCTATTATACCTTCTATAGACAAAAGCTCTATTACCTATAACCGTAACTCTAGTATCAAACTCATTTTGAGGTAAAAATTTTTGGAAGATAACATAGTCTCTTTGTATTTGCCAGTAAGGATGAATTCCTTCAGGCCCAACCTTTCCTCTTATATAAGCCAAATATCTACGCAATGGATATAAAGTAAGAATATGTTCATAATAGTATTTAAGGTTTGATTTTAAAGGTATTTTATTACATAAAATACCTTTTTTAGAGAACATTTTATTTGCTATTTTTAAACCTTCTTTTTTGTTTTTTATCAAAACAACATTGGAAGAACCAGCCCCTCTTTTCAGTTTAAAAACTAAAGGAAAATCAGAATAATTTAAAATAAAATCTATAGCACTTTTTTTATCCCAAAATATCCAAGTATCCGCTATAGGAAAGTTATAAACTTTTAATAAATAATATTGTTTAATTTTATCATCATAATGCCAAGAAGTGTTTTGATCGGGAAAACATTTAATTTTATAATGGTTTTCTATAATGGGTAAAATAGTTTCTGCTAATTGCAAACTTGAATGATACTGTGAAAACCTGAAAATAAAATAATTTATATTTTTTATCTTTTCCCAGAAATCAATATTACTAATATTTAGCCAAAAATTTGGAATTTTATTATAATCCAAAATAATCTGATACCTTTTTATAGGCATTGGCCGACTTCTATCTAATCCTTCATGAATACCTACTATTGGTACCTTAGAATTATACTCTATATTCATCCTTTCTACCCCTTTTTTACAGCAGTTCTCGGTAAAAAACACATAACTTTTATTACTTTTCACCAAGAATTGCTGCTTTGTTTATTTATAAATATAAAACTCGTATGCGTATAAAAAAGTGATGTTAAAATTTGTTGATAAAAAGCAGTTCCAGCAAATGCTATATTTAGCATAAAAGGAATAATTATTGCTATTCCTAATATAGCCATATCTTTCTGTATCTCACTATGTTTTAAATTTTTAAATGCATAAAACAATGGATATAAGAATATAAGCATAAAAGGAATAAATCCTAATATACCGTAATTTGCAAGAGCTGTAATATATTCATTATGAGCATCATATCTTTTTTTTGAAGAATAAGGAAAATATTTCCCAAAATTTTGATAATAACCTTTATATCCTAATCCTATAAAAGGATGTTTTTTAAACATCTCAATACCTGCACGTGCCATTGCAAACTTTCCTTGAAAAGTAGTTTCTATTCTTTGTTCTTTATATCTTTGTCCTATATCAGGATTAATTGCTATTAATAATCCACATATCAGTATAGCAAATACCCAAAATATTAATTTTTTCCAATCCTTTCGCAGAAGTGAATAAATACCTATTGCTAATATAGCAGTCACTGTACCTTTACGAGATACAGTACAAATTATTCCTCCTAAAATAAATAGGAGTATAATCCAACCTACAGTTGGTTTTATTGTACTTTTATCTATTGCATAAAGCAAACATGGAATTATTAATACTAAAAAGATCGCTAAAGTATTAGGGTTCCCTAAGGTAGCACCTGAACGAATTTCTCCAGATACAACAGATAATTTAAATACAAACTGAAACATACTAATAATTGAAAGACAAAAACCACTTATAATTATATGTTTCATATAGTTATGAATTCTTTCTTTAGAAGAAAATAAATTTATGCTAACAAAAGCTACAAACAAAGGGAAAAAGATGGAATCTAATAAATGTTGCAAAGTAGAAGTATCATAAGAATAATATTTTGACCACCATACTGATAGTGTTACAATAAAAGAGAAAAATAAAATAATAATTATCCATTTGTTTATTATAATTTTAATTCTATTTATTGCTATTTCTATAAAAAAAACTATTAATGTCATATATGATATAATTCTTAGAGGACCAATTTCAGGAATTCCTGGACCAAAATGAGTCTTTGGTAAATATATTGCAACAATTGGTGCATAACAAATTAACAAAACAAAAAAGAAAAATGTGTACTTTAATTTCATAAGTAATCCTATTTTAGTTATCTACAATTATACGAATAACTGTTAAGTGTAATAATAAATTGTTTTTCTTTCATATTTACATAATTATAGAATAAATGGCAGCGCTTTTATATTTTTGCATTTCATATATTTCAACAATCTCTTTTTTTTCTAAATCAACTTGAAGAATACAAGATGACATCTGTATAGGTTCTCCCTTTATTGCCCATTTAGCTAGCTCTTTAAATTTAGTTGGTCTCATTTTAGTAGCTCCTACAAAGGCGTATCTATCTACTACTTCAACTCCTCGAGTCCATGGAATTCTCTTGTGAAAAGGATTAATTTTATTTAAATTTATATATTCTTCAACTTTTTTAGAAAATTTGTTTATTATAATAAGATGGCCATCTACAGAAGTAAAATAAATAAAATCTCCTTTTACTTTACCATCATGACATATAATAATTTCATCTCTGTTGTGATTAACCACTTGAAATCTTATCTTTTGATCATACAATTTTACCGCATCTCCCTTTTGTCCTCTAGTTACCCAGATTTCTCCATCAATTTCAAATAAATGATTAATGTGAACTTCATGAGGTTTTGTTGTAGGTATTGTTCTGTAATCAATATGTTTTTTAAATCTGTTCCATGTAGCTGTACTAGCCATATTGATTTCTTCTATTATATCTCCTTCTTCATTTAAGACTTGAACCATTTCTAAACCAGTATTACATACATAAATTTTTCCATCTTTATAAAGAACAGCATGTAAGTCATTAAAACTAGGATAAGAAAATACCTTTTTTAATTCCCAAGTTAAAAGATCATAAATTAAAACTTCTGTATTAGTAACTACAAAAAAATCGTATTTGTATTTATATGCACCTTTAAATTGAATACTTAATCCTTTTGGAAGATGATTTGCAGGAGGAAAATAAGATATCTGTTTTATTACATTTTTACTCTGCCAATCAATTATTTGAACTAACGCATCTTTAAATCTAAAACCTTCTTTAAGATTTTGAATATTCTTTTTTGGTATTCCCATAGATAAAATTAATTTCATAACTATAATCCTGCTTCTATTGATCTTGAGTAAGTATTTGCAAAAAATTTAATATTGATTTAATACTGGGTATTTTAGGTCTTTCAATATTATTGAAAATAATATTGACTAATCTTTTTAGTTTTATATTATTTGAAATTAATTTATCTAATTTCGCTAAATTGTTTTCAAGATTAAAATTCACATATCGATGAAAAAAACTGTCCTTTACTTTCACTTGACATCCATCAAAATAAAGAAAGTAAATATCAAATGATAATGTTGCAAGATCAATAAAAATACCAATGGAACTTTTATTCCACCATCGTTGTTTCTTTTTATAGTAACCTTTTAAACTTCCTGAATTGTCAAAACATGAAACAATGAAGTCAGAAAAAATAAAATTACCGAGATTATACGCAATAATTTTATTTTTATATTTTTCCACCGGCTGAACAGCGTGTGCATGATGACTAATAACGCAATCTGCTCCTATATCAACAATTTTTCTTGCTAAAAAAACTTGTTCCTTACTGGGGAAATTAGACTCTTCAATGCCCCAATGAAGAGATACAACAATTCTGTCCACTGTATTATTTAAATTTTTTATGTCCTTCTTAATCCGTTTTATTTCTAAAGGAGCCGGTCCATAACGAAGTCCTTTTACATGCTTTATTTGCTCATAATAAAGAGCATAACAATATCCAAGAAGAGCAACTTTTATATCTCCAACTGTAATTATTAGGGGATTATTATAGTTGTCTTCAGGCCTGCCAGCGCCAAAATATTTAACACCAAGCTTATTCAAATTTATTAATGTGTCCTCAAATGCCTCGTTACCATAATCCATTATATGATTATTAGATAATGAAACAGCTACTGGTAGTGAATTGTTAAAAACTTTTTCAAAAATACCTTCTCTCATAACTAAACTAATCTTTTCTGGTGTCGGTTTACCTCTGTTTGAAATTGGACCTTCAAGATTAAGAATAAAAGGATATTTAACACATTCAATAGGTAATTTAATATTATAAAACTCTTTCAAAAAGAAGTCTCCTAAAAAAAGGATTTTTGTATTCATTAGCAGGCTATCTCCTTTTTTGTTAAACAAAAAGCATACATTATATAAAAAATATTTACAAAAATGCCACAGGCTGAAAATGCTAAAATTACAGCCCAAGGCTTGGGAAAAATATAATAACTTAAAACAAGAGATCCAATTCGCATAAAAATAGCAATCAAATTATAAAAAAAGTTAAATCGTAATGCCTGTTTTACAATTATTACCTGCGTAGCCGGAGAATTAATAAAAAGAAAAAAAAGCCAAGGAGATAATATCTGAGCATAAAGTCCAGCTTCTGCCCAATTTTTACCAAAAACAACGGAAAAAATCCATTGTCCACTAATTGTTAATAAACCAAAAGGGATAATTCCAATAGCTGCTAAACTTAAGATAGTTTTAGTCATTATTCTTCTTAAACTCTTACCCTGCGAATTAAGCTCTGCTACCTTTTGAAGATATACCTTGCTTAGCGATTGGCTCATTACAATTATAGGCCTCCTTATAATTGAAGTGGCAAGACTAAAATATCCTACTACATCTTGAGAAAAAAAATGAGCCAATAATAAAATTGGAATATTCTGCGACGCAGTATTTAAAAATCCTGTAGGCATTGAATATATAGGAAATTTACTGTATTCTCTCGCTACATTTAGCATATTTTTAAAAGAGATGTTTTTTTTGAGTAAAAATTTTTTATTTTTAAATAGTATTACCAGCAAAAAAATAATTCCACTAACAGGCCCGATAAAGTTACCCGTTAAAAGCCAAAAAGCTGTAGATCCTACTAAAAAGCCTGCTAAAATTTTTATAATTGCTGGAATAGTAGCTATAATTGCTCTACTTATAGAAAGAAATATAAAATTTTTAAATTTAGTATGAAGAAAGGTTAAAGATTGTGATATACCTTGGATTAACACTCCTATAGGGATAAAATATAACCAATGTTCTAACCAAGGTTTTTCTAAAAAATTGCTTAAAGAAGCACCTTTAAAAAATATAACAAAAAATAAAAGAATAGATATACTGATAACACTTACAACACATATCATAAATAAATTTAGTACCTTCCAATCTTCTTTAGGAAGAACAATAGCACTCTCATATCGCAAACATGCTACAATAGAAATTATACCAACTAAAGAAAAAATATATGATGATATTCCAAAATCAGATGGAGTATACAATCTAGTTATAAAAGGTGAGGCTAAAAAAGTAATTAGCTGTGCCCCAAGATTACCTGCAAACATTATGCTCACATCTTTAATCATTCCTTGGGGCTTAATAATAAAATTTATAGGAAAATATTTTTTAAGTATTTCTACTCCAGTCATTATTATGTTTTTAAAATAAACCTTCTTTATGATATATCTTCATCAAGCTATCAATCTTTTTAAGATGCTTTATTGGTATCATTATACTTTTTCTACCTGTATAGTCAGGGCCGTTCCTTACAACATCAGTTATCTCTTGATAGTGATTCTTATCTATAGCTAAAAAAATATGAGTCTTTTTTGGCTGATTTGTATAAAAGGTAATTCCACTAAGATCTTCTAAATTTGGTATAAAAGTTCCTCTTACTGGATCGGATATGTTATCTATATATATATTCACTGCATGTTTTGTAAATTTTACATGCCAATTCAAGTATTTTTTATTTACATAATATTTTAACAACTTTGCAGTAGTTGTTACATATATATCACCTCTTCGATATGCCTGTTCTAATAATCTTAATGCTTCTATTGTCCTTTTAGGAAGATATGGATATCCTTGGTTTTTGCCAAGATGAGTATAAATTATCATATAACCTCCCACACTCACAAGTTTTTTTAATGAATCTTTCCTAATAATATCTGATAAACCTTTTGCTGTAGCAGCCTTTCCAATACCATAATAAGCAATACCACTTCTCATAAATTTAAAGACCTTTTGACCATCATCAAGTAAAGATACAGTAACAAGATCATTATATCTTCTCATTGCATATTTTTCACTTCCCAAAACACTTAAAATATATTTCCCAATTTCTTTAAAAACATTATTTATCAAAGATTGAAATGGATGAGATTTATCAAAAGCATCAAAAAAGGAAGTCAAAGTCAAGGGACGTCCTTGTCCTAATATGCTTGATATATCCCCCATCCACACAAATATATAACCTAACTTCTTTTTAGATATATCCGAATGATAAATTGATGAATCAGGATTATCACCTAAACACCATTTGCAGGGTCCTAAATCGCTCGGAGCTTTAGCATGGTTAACCCATACATCTAACTTACAATTATTCTTAGAAAGCACTTCCAAAATCCTTTTTATCTCTTGTCTGTTTTTAGCTGAATTAAAAGAATGAATAAAATCTATATATCCAAGATGAATCAAATCAATAATAACTTCCTGATCATGAGGATTATCTGACATTAAAGAAAACTTTTTTTTATTACTACGCACAGGAAAAAAAGAATTACCAATCTCTAATCCAATCCCTTTACCTAAGACTGTATGATTTTTAGTATTCAAAAACTCTTGTATAGTTAAAAATTCACGTAATGAATCTGTAGCATCAATATCACTACATAAAGTGAGCGCCGCTCTAAAAGGATATGGAAATTTTCTAATCGAAATATTATCATAATAAGTTTTTCTATAATAAGAGGATGTGTCCCAATAAATAAAAAAAGAGAAAAAAATAGTTAAACCTAATAAAAAAACTATACCAACTGTACTAAGATAAAAAAATAATTTTTTACTTTTGCTTCTCATTTTTTATTTACCTTTTATAAATATTTGATAAATTTTTTTGCTTTGATAAATACATGCTAAATATCTTGTCCAATGCCAATATTCCGTAGCACCTCAACTATCCTCTCTGCTGCTCTTCCGTCCCATTTCTCCGGAATTTTGCCTTTCTTATATCTGCCTTCTTCAATATTTTTTATCAAGCTTGGCAACTTTTCAAGACCTTCTCCAATAATAGTATTAGTCCCTATCTCTACTGTTATTGGCCTTTCTGTATTGTTCCTTAGAGTTAAGCAGGGAACACCTAGTGCTGTTGTTTCTTCCTGAAGTCCGCCGCTATCTGTCAGAACACATAAGGAATCTTTCCATAAAAAAAGAGATTCAGAAAAACTTAAGGGTTGTAATGAAATAATGTTTTCTGGCAGTTTTAAATCAAATTCTTTTAATCTTTTCTTTGTCCTGGGGTGAATTGGAAATATTATAAGCACCTGAAGCCTGCTTAATACATCTAAGATCTTTGCCAATTTATCTTTTATATCCACATTTGATGGTCTGTGAAGTGTAAGAAAAGCGTATTTGTTTAATCTCTGCTTTAATTCTATAAGATATGGTTTAATTTGTAGTTTATTAAGCTTATTTAACTGATAAAACAAATTATCTATCATCACATGACCTACAAAAAAGATATTTTCCTTAGATTTTCCTTCTTTTAAAAGATTTTCTACGGCTGACCTTTCTGTCACAAAGAAAAGATCAGAAATAGAGTCTGTTACAATCCTGTTTATCTCCTCAGGCATGCTCATATCTCTGCTTCTAAGACCTGCTTCTACATGAGCTACTTTAATTCCTAATTTTTTAGCTACTATTGAACAGGCTAATATGGAATTTACATCTCCAACTACCATACAAACATCAGGTATATATTTAAAGCATACTTTTTCATATTCTACCATTATCTTTGCTGTCTGCTGGGCATGTGTGCCTGAGCCTGCTCCTAAATAATAGTCAGGTGGTGGGATTTCTAAGTCCTTAAAAAAAGACTCTGACATCTCATAATCATAATGCTGGCCTGTATGGATTATTTTATAAGGAATCTTCTGTCTTCTTAGCTCCCTTACTATAGGAGCTATTTTCATAAAATTCGGCCTTGCTCCTGCTATTAGATGGACTATTCCCATATAACCCTTAAGTTATTATAGTATTCCGCAAAATTTGATATATAAATAAGAAAACAAGTTATTATTACCCTTATAGTTATCCACATAATTGAGAATAACTATAATAACACTACCATCTTGAGTTCTAAAACATAAACATGTCTCTCATAAGGTTTAAACACATCTTTAAAATCGATTAATCTAAAAAAAGACACAAACGATTTTCAAACTTAAAAAATTTTTGTGTCTATTATAAATCAATCCTTTATCAGGTAGTAACTTGAGTTATATTATTATTATTTTATCTACTAATCAAGAACATATAAGCCTGTTTAAAAAGATTTTTCGACCAGCCGGCTTATAATAATGAATGGCATGTCAGGTTTTTCTCTGAGCTTCTATGTATCTTTTTATAGTCTCCGAAGACACATTCCCTGCTGTTGAGACAAAATAGCTCCTTGTCCACATAGAAGGAAGCTTCATAAGAGGGTCAGGAAACTCTTTTCTCAGTATCCTTGCTGTGTATCCTTTGATACGAAATATTATTTGGTTCGGTGCCCACTCAGGAGTGACTGAAAGAAACAGATGAACATGATCTGGTTGTATCTCAAGAGCAAGAATCTCCCAACCATACCTCTGGCATACCTCGTGTATCAGCTCCTGTAGTCTCTTTCTGATAGCTCCCTTCAAAACAGGCTTTCTCCGTCTTGGTATCCATACAAAGTGATAATTCAGAAGAAAAACAGAAGTGTTTTTGTGTCTATATTCTTGACTCATAAACAAAATAATACTACAATTAACATTGAAATGCAACTGAGAAGATACAGATACAAGCTTAAAGTCAAAGGTAAGGGAAAAGAGCAGAATCTGTGGAAATTTGGTGGAGCATACAGGCTTATTTATAATCTTGCGTTACTTCAAAGAGAGTTTCTCTGGTGGTAAAAGAACAAGATAGGTTGGTTCAGGATATTTCTTTCAATGGAAATACCAGAAGATGCTGAGATAGGAGAGGTGGCAGTTCTTAAAGAAGCAGATGGCTGGTATGTCTCAATTGTAGTTAAAGCTAATTTCTCAAAGCCTGCAGAAGACAGCAGTCTTGTTGGCATAGATGAGGGTATTTGGGACGAAGTTTTCCAAAAGATGGAAGAGGCAGGCTAAAAGAGTTGTAAATTTCCACCATCATAGCTAAAAGCCACGGTGTGGTGGTGGAAGAGCTGAAAGATAATAGATTCAGCATGGATCACCTTTATCAGTAATGTTTGAATACAAGTGCAGGCAGTATGGGCAGATATTTCTAAAAGTAGATCCCAGAAGGAGCAGTCAGACCTGTTCAGCTTGTGGTTTTGTTCATCCTAAAAACAGGAAAGGGAAAATCTTCTGCTGTCTGCACTGTGGCTACATTGATGATGCAGACATTAACGCTGCGAAAGTGATATTGCAGAGAGGGTTGGCTATCCTTAAAAGCTCTACCGCTGGGCTGGCGGGAAGTGACGCCCGTGGAGAGGGCACTGACCGCCGGAACTGCCTTTGGGCAGGTCTACGAGTCATCCCTCGTTGAAGCGGGAATCCCACGGCTTTAGTCGTGGGAGGGCAAGGCTCAGCTTTTGTCCATACCATTTTTTGTCTAGCTAAGGGCTTTTGTTTATTATAATTGAGTAAAAAGTCATGGAAAAGAAAAGGCTTGGAGACATACTTGTAGAACTTGGGTTTATTGACAAAGATCAGCTTGAGCTTGCCATTGCAGAATCTAAGAAAACAGGTCTTATGCTTGGAGAGGTATTGGTCAGGCTTAACTGGATTACTGAGGAACAGCTTCAAATGGCTATTGCTATTCAGAGTGGAGCAAAGCTTTTGGATACAAGCAAGGTGAATCCTGATCCAGAGGCAATAAAACTGGTGCCTAAGGACATAGCCATAAAGCACGAGATATTCCCTTTTGCAAAAGAGAAGGATATTCTCAAGATCGCTACAGCAAATCCATTTGATGTAATAACCAAAGATAAGCTGGCAAGAACAACAGGACTTAAGATCGAGACATATTTAGCATCCAAAGATTGGATTATTAAGATGAACAGGATCTACTATCAGACTGCTATAAGTATTGATCAGGAAATAGAAGACATAACAAAGCTATACGAAGTATCTAAAACAGGTCTGGAAGAGAATAAGATCATTAGGCTTTCTGAGCTTCTTATAGAAAAAGGCTATCTGCTGGGAGCAAGCGATATTCACATAGTGCCTGACCAAAATCTGGTAAGGATATTGTATAGGATTGACGGTGTCCTCAGACCTGAATATGTCTTTTCCAAAAAACTACATCAAGCCCTTGTAACTAGGTTTAAGATCATGGGAGACATGGATATATCAAATCCAAATATACCCCATGACGGAAGAATAAGATATAAAGGAAGTGTTGGAGAGTTTGACATAAGGGTTTCCACTTATCCTTCTCATTTTGGTGAGATTGTGGTTATGAGACTTCTCATATATAGCAGTATTGTTGGAGAGCTGGAATCTCTTGGTTTTGAAAAAGAAGACTTAGAAAGATTTATAAAAAACATAAAAAGACCTTATGGTCTTATTCTCACTACAGGTCCAACTGGATCTGGAAAGACCACAACCCTTTATTCTGCCCTTATGCATATAAACAGACCAGAGATAAATATCATGACAGTAGAAGATCCAATAGAATTTGTAATCCCATCTATAAGACAGAGCTCTGTAAACCCAAAAGCCGACTTTACCTTTGCAAATGCCCTAAGGGCTGCCATGAGGCAGGACCCTGATGTAATTTTGGTGGGAGAGATAAGGGACAAGGAGACAGCAGAGCTTGCTATGAGAGCTTCGATTACAGGACATCTTGTTCTTTCTACCTTACACACAAATGATGCAGCTTCGGCCATAAATAGGCTGTTGGATATAGGTATAAATCCTATAACCTTGGCTTCTTCCTTAGTTATGGTTCTTGCACAGAGGTTAGTGAGAAAGGTGTGTAAAGAATGTATGAAATTAAGGCCTATCAAAGATGAGGAAGCTGAGCTTTTTTCTGCGCAGGGGCTTGTGGCTCCATCTGAGATACCAGAGGCAGTAGGATGTAATGCATGCAGAAGGTCAGGCTATAAAGGAAGAATAGGGGTGTATGAAGTGATGGAGATAAATGAGGAGATAGAGGATCTTATACAGGCAAGACCCTCCAGAAGCGCCATTGAAAAAGCAGCAGTAAATAATGGGACCGAACTTTTGTTCAAACAGGGATTAAAAAAAGTACTGAGACATATAACTACTTTAGAAGAACTGCTCAGGGTTATTCCCAGTGCCTGAATTCAGCTATAAAGCAGTAGATGAAACAGGTCGTATAGTAAAAGGAAGATTGTCTGCTTTTGATGAGACAGATTTAGAGGCAAAGCTAAGCCAAAAAGGACTTATCCTTGTTCGTGTAAAAAAGAGCAAAGAATCATTTCTGCTTAGACTCAGCAAAGTAAGCCCCAGATTTGTTATAGAGTTTTACAATAGGCTATATCAGGCCATAGAGATAGGTCTTCCTTTGCTTTCTGCTTTAGAAGAGATTGCTCAGGGCATGCCTTCTAAACTATTTAGGAAAATAATAGGGGATATATTAATAGCTGTAGAGGCAGGAAATACTCTACATGATGCAATGATGAGATACCCGAACATATTCAGTAAATTAGAGCTGAATGTCATAAAAATGGGAGAAAAATCAGGAACACTTCCTTTGTGTCTTAAAGAGCTGGCTGGATTTTTGGAGTGGAAAGAAGAAACCAAGTCCACTATAAAAAGGGCCATGATTTATCCCTGTTTTGTAATACTGCTGGTCTCTGTTGTAGCTGGTATATGGATAGGATACGTACTTCCTCAGATGGCCAAGTTACTAATAGATATGGGGGTCAAATTGCCCGTAACTACTATGATAATACTTAAAGCAAGCATTTTTTTAAAGTCTTACTGGAATATTATTGTAGTACTGATATTTGCAATCTTTGTAGGCTTTATGGTATTTACAAAAATTCCTCAGGGCAAGAAGCTATTTCACAAATATGTCTTAAAGATACCTCTTATAGGAAATATTATATTTAATATATGTCTTACCCGCCTTTGCAATAATTTTGCCATAATGAATAAGGCTGGTGTCTCAATAAATGAGATTTTTGAAATACTTATAGACTACTCTTTGGGAAATAGATATCTGGAAGATCAGTTATCTATTGCTTTTCAGCATATACAGTCAGGCGAACATATTTCAGAAGCATTTGAGAAGACCGGCATATTTCCAAGGTTATTTGTAGGCGCTGTTAGAAATGGTGAGTTTACAGGTACATTAGATGAATCTTTTAAAAGGCTTGCAGAATACTATGATAGAGAGGGGAAAAACAGGGTTCAGGCACTTATAAATGCCTTAGAACCTGCTACTATGATTATCTTAGGAGGAGTCTTCGGAGTGGTGGCCCTTTCCATCTTACTTCCTCTCTATAATCTGATCGGAAGCCTCGGAAAGAACTACTAATACCAAAACTATTGTGTAAATATTTTTATAATGTATAATTAGCCATTATGAGAACGATAGACAGATCATTAATAAAAGAAAGTATAGAAGAATTGGAAAATGCTGTATGTAAAATAGCTAACTCTTTTACACCTCAGTCCTTAAAAAAGCTTATTTTTTATCCTTATATTAGGGAGGTTTTTTAAGATAATTTTTAAATCGGTATTGGTATTATAAGTTATTTTTTTTCATATTTTTTTATAATTCATAGTATGTTATAAAATTTGATATTTTGTGAAATTTTGTACTTCAAATTATGAAGTGGAAAGTTTATTTGTTAGGGAAAAGATTACAGGTGAGAGAAGAAGAGTTAGTGGAAGAAGCTCCTCTGCTTTTGAACATAAACGGCATTTTACAAAAAGAGCTATTGAGAACTCCTCTCTCTTTACACGAAGACAAAGCACTTATAATTGGATTCTGCTTTACAGAAGGGATTATAGAAAGCAAAGATGAAATAATATACTTGCATGTAAGTAAAGAAAATATAGAAATAGAAGCAAAAAAAGATAAAAAAAAGAAAAAGCTCATAAATCCAGTCCATTATAAAGATCAAAGTATTACTGCTAAAGACTTACTGACCTGTATGAACATAATGGAATCCCAACAACAGCTTAGACTAAAGACAAGAGCAAGCCATGCAGCAATGCTTTTTTCTTATGATTTAGCTTCTATGTACATCTCAGAAGATGTAGGAAGACATAACGCATTAGATAAAGTGATAGGAAAGGCCTTGATAGATGATAATCTCAAAAATATTTTTGTTGTGACTTTGTCTTCCCGAATAAGTTTTGAAATGGTCAAAAAGGCAGCAAAGGCGGGAATAAAGGTGCTTATGGGAATATCAAGACCTACATCTATGGCAGTTCTGCTGGCAAAAAAAATAGGAATGACCATTGTCACCTTAGGCAGAGATAGTGAACTGATGGTATTTTCTGGAAAAGAAAGGATAAAGGAATGTCAAGAAGGGAAATATTTAAATTAGAAGAAGTAAAAAGGCAGTTGCTTTATATACTTGGCAGGAGTCCAGATGAATTTGGACTTTTGCCGGATACAGAAGGATTTGTAAAGATAAAAGAGCTGATTCAGGTACTGCATGAAGAAGGACTCAGTTATGTAAGAAAAAGCCATATAGATGAGCTTATAATGTGGGAAGGCAAAGAACTATTTGAGACAGATGAGGAAGGCAAAAGAATAAAAGCAAAACATCAAGATTGGGAAAGCGACTTTATCACTCCTCCTCATATAAAAGAAGTACCGAAAATTCTCTATACATGTGTAAGAAAGAGGGCATATCCTGTGGTGCTGGAAAAAGGGCTTTTTTCTAATGATAACTCTTATATTATTCTCTCTGATTCAGAGGAAATGGCCCTTAGAATCGGAAGAAGAAAAAGCTCAGAGTTAGTACTTTTGGAAGTGAGAACACATGACGCAATGAATCAAGGAAGTTCATTTTTTTCTTTTGGAAGGCTTTATTTAAGTCATTGGATTCCCGCTCAGTGCATCTTTGGTCCTCCTTTAGAATCAAAAAAGGAAAAGCCAATAGATAAAAAGAAGAAAAAGAAAAAAGAGGAAAAAGAAAAGATAAAGGAGGCATTCTCTGCTGGTACATTTTTCATGACAGAAAAAAAGAAAGGAGGAAAAGAAAAAAAAGGAAAAGGGAAAAAGAAAAAAAGCTGGAAAGAAGAGGTAAGAAAACTTAGAAAAAGAAAAGACCCGGATTTCTTTTGATGAGAATAAAGATCCTTTTCAGGTATCTAATAGAAGAAATATATCCTATCTTTGGCGTCATCCTTTTTGTTTCTATCTTTATAGTCATTACTACAAAAATGCTCTCTCTTATAGAAATGGTAGTAAGTCATGGAGCTAGCGCGTCTCATGTAATAAAAATACTTCTTTTTGTAATACCTGAGGTATTGCTCTTTTCACTTCCAGCAGCCACTCTAATTTCTGTGCTTATAGCCTTTTTAAGGCTTTCTTCAGATAATGAAATAATAGCATTAAAGGCGTCTGGAATAAGTCTTTACCAAATACTTCCCCCTGTGCTCACTTTTTCCGTTGCAGCAGCACTTCTTTCCTTTTTTATATCAGCCTATCTTGTACCATGGGGAAATAGAAACCTAAGGGAGATTTTATTTCAAATTATAAAGGCAAAAGCAGACATAGGAATAAAAGAAAGGGTGTTTTGCGAACCTTTTAAAGATATTCTCTTCTATGTGAATCACTTTTCTTCAAACCAGGGGATAATGAAAGGAGTATTTGTAGTAGATAAAAGAGATAAAAATGAAATAAGCACTATAGTTGCTGAAAAAGCTGAGATAGCAAGTTGGCCTAAAAAAGGTACTATAATATTTCATTTTTCAAAAGGCACGATATTTACTGTGGATAAGGATTATAGTTTTCTGCGCACAATAGAATTTCAAACCTATGATTTAAATCTAAATCTGAACAACATAGGGAGACCCTACTTATTGAAGAAAAAGCCAAAGGAGATGGGAATAAAAGAGCTTATTCAAGAATTAAAGAAAAAAAATATGCCTGAAATCAAATATAATTTAGCAATTATTGAGCTTATGGAAAGACTTTCTCTGCCTGTGGCCGTATTCTTAATGGGAATCATAGGTGCACCGCTTGGAATGCAAATAAAGGCAAAAAATAGATCTTTGGGAGTAGGAATAGGATTGTTAGTTTTTGTTATATATTATATTTGCTTAGCTGGAGCAAAAAGCATATGTGAAACCGGAATTATCCCGCCTTTTATTGGAATGTGGATACCAGACATATTTTTAGCTACAGCCTGCATATATTTTTTAAGATCCTCTCAAAAAGACAAACAGATAAGTTTTGTATTTATAAAGGATAATGCACATAAAGATATTGGATAAATACATAGCAAAACAGATTCTGATATATACAGGGATATGCATTTTAGTATTTACAATAATATATTTGATGGTAGATCTTTTTGAAAAGATTGATGATTTTATGGAAGCAAAGGTTACAGGCACAGTTATAATAAAATACTTTTTTTACAAGCTTCCTTTTATACTTAATCAAATGTGTCCTGTAGCTGTTCTTATATCTGTGATTATAACTTTCAGTTTTATGAGAAAAAATAAAGAACTGATAGCTATTCAGGCATCTGGTATAGGAATCAAAAGAGTATATATCCCTGCTTTGACCCTTGGACTATTTTTTGTAATTTTATCCTTTTTATTATCTGAACTATTAGTGCCACAGACCAGCTCTAAGGCTGAAACATTATGGATAAAAGAAGTAAGAAAAGGGAAATATAGAAGATTCTTTAGAAGAAAGCATATATGGTACAAAGGTAAAAATTCTATCTACTGGATAGAAAAGTTTGATGGAAAAAGAAATATGATGGAAAAGGCAGTCTTTTATTTTCTGAATAAAAGATTTCAAGTTGTAAAAAGAATTCAGGCAAAGCAGGTGTTTTGGAAAAATGGGATCTGGTTGGCAAAGGATGTGATATTACAAACAAAAAGAAGACAGGGCAGAGGCTATGACCTGATCCGACTAACACAGATACAAATATCTATTCCTGAAACCCCTGCTTCTTTTTTAAGACCTGTAAGGAAACCTGAAGAAATGAATTACTGGCAGCTTAAAAGATTTGCAAAACAAATACAAATGGAAGGCTATAATGCTAAAAGATATTTTGTGGATAGTTATGTAAAGCTTTCTTTTCCTTTTATAAATCTTGTGGTAGTAATAATTGGAATACCTGCTGCATTAAAAATAAAAAAAGAAAGCATACCTATCTCTGTATCGGTGGGTATACTTATATGCTTTATATATATCTTACTTATGGGAATATTCAGATCTTTGGGAATTTCAGGGATTATACCACCTATTATATCAGCATGGATGGCAAATATAATACTCTTTTTGTATGGAACACACCTTATGCTTCATATTGATTAAACCAAAGAGAACTCAAACACTTCTCCCTTGTAATTTTTTACAAGCCACTTATTTTTTTCTCTTTTTTCTATGTAACTTGGGAAAAGAGGAACTTTTCCCCCTCCTTTGTTTAGGTCTAAGGCAAAAAATGGGATACACAATCCAGACACCCATCCGTACATACTTTTCATTATCTCCAATCCTTTTTCTACAGGAACCCAAAAATGGGCTGTTCCTTTGACATAGTCTGGATAAAAAAGGTAGTAAGGTTTAACCCTTATCCTTAAAAGGGCTCTCATTAGTTTCTTTATTGTATCTGCGTTGTCATTTACCCCTTTTAAAAGCACGGTTTGGCAGAAAAGAGGGATTCCCGCATTTGCAAGAATGCTACACGCCATCTCTGATTGAGGAGTAATCTCCCTGTAATGATTAAAATGGGTTATTATATAAATAGGATGAAAGCGTTTAAGTATATTAGCAAGCTTTTTAGTGACTCTATAAGGAAATGTACATGGAACTCTGGTTCCTATTCTTATAATCTCTAAGTGAGATATTTCTCTAAGTTCGCTTAGGATCTGAAAAAGAATCTTGTCCTCTAAGAGCAAAGGATCTCCTCCAGACATAAGCACCTCTTTTATCTGTTTATTAGCTTTTATGTAGCTAATTCCCTCTCTTATCAGTTTCCAATTCACCCCTGTTTTTCCCACCTTTCTCTTTCTATTACAGAATCTACAATACATTGCACACTGATATGAAACCAAGAAAAGCACCCTATCAGGATACTTGTGCACGATACCCGGTGCAACAGAAAGCTCCTCCTCTGCTAAGGGATCTTCCACACCTCTTGTATCTTCTATTTCCCTTATATCAGGCACTGCCTGAAGATATATAGGATCTCCTTTTTCTTTTATCAAAGAAAGATAATAAGGATTTATACGCATGGGATATTTAGAGATAACTCTTTCTATATCTTTGGTCTCTACACCCAAAAGATTCTCTAACTGTTGAGGGGTAGTTATGCTCTTAGACAGCACTTTTTTCCAGTTTTTCATGTCAGATCCTTTCCTATAATTTCAGCACTCTTTGGCCCACAGTTAAATAGCAGGTCAAATATCGAGAGATTGGGTATAAATTCTCCCCAGAGTTGAGGATATATACAAGGGGTTGGTTTAAAAAAGATTAACTTTATATCTTCTTTTTTAAACAGTCCTGAGGGCAAATATTTCTCCGCACTTTTCTGAGCTAAAAAGCTGTTTGCATTTAGCTTCTTGCATATCTCTATTGTCAGTTCTGGCTCCTTAGCTGAAATTTCAAGCTCTGAAAGAAAAACGATTTTGGTATCTATGTTTAAATAGTCAACCACATATCTTATAAGACTCAAATTAAGCTCAACCAGTTTTTCTGGCTCTTCTTCTAAAACATCTTCCCAGACCTGAATAATATCAGAAAAGTAAGGGGCATTTTTATACGCCATCCTAAGGCCTTTTATCAATTTTTCCTTCCAGCTCCTTTCATAACATATATCCACCTCATTTATTTTTTGTAGGCCTTTTCCTGTTTTCCAGACAGGAATCCTGATCCAGTAAATTCCTTTATCATTCTTAAATCTGTTTCTGGTAAGCCAAGACCTTCCCAATGGAAACTGAACAGAATCCATCACAACAAATATATCTGAGCGAAGAATCTTTTTAAAGAAACCAGGATAAGGGGCAAAATATGGTCTGTGAGCTGAAATAATCATTGGAATAGCCAGGGTGCTTTTCTTTTTAGTTCTCTATATCTTGCTAAAAGGATCTTTTGGGCAAGCTTAGGATGAGAGAGATAGTTGAGTAGATTGTCCTTTATATTTTTTATAAACTGCTGAAATATTGAATCTTTTTCCTTTTGATCCACAAAGTGTTTTTCTTGAATATAAGAATAATCTACCTTTTCACCATATTCCTTTTTCAATATACTGAGAATGTGTTCCGCATCTTTTACTCCGTCAAGATATACCTCGCTTAAAGGGACCTCTATTCTTGCCTCGACAGATACAAGCCATCTGTCTCCTGCCAGTATTCTGCTATGGTCCAAGAGGCATAATTCCAAGCCATTGCCAAGGTCTATCTTTTCCACAATTATCCCTTTATCCTTCATCTGTACCAATAATCGTCAAACTTACCTTTCTCAGCCTCGGATGTATATCGTGATTTATTAATACGATCTGTTGCCATGTGCCAAGTTCCAGTTTGCCACTTCTTATACTTATGCTTACAGATGGACCAAGAAGGGCTGATTGAACATGACTGTGTCCATTACCATCATGCCATGCCCTTTCATGCTCATAGTACCTATCTGGAGGTGCAAGCTCATTAATAATCCTTTTTAAATCCTCTATTACCCCTGACTCATACTCAATGGTTGTGACAGATCCAGTAGAACCAATAGATGTTATATGAACAACGCCATCTTTTACATTTGCTTTTGTGATTGCTTTTGCAACCATACCAGTAATATCTTTTATATCAACACCTCTTTCCATTTCTATGGAAAAATCAAATTTATATAGCTTAATCATTTTTCTCTCCCTTTTCTCCCTAAAAATCATAATCTACCACATTTCCAAGTCTGTAGTAAGCAATAGCAAAAGAGATATGTTTTGTCAAAAGACAGTGATCTCATCTGTAATCAAAAAATACCATGAAACATGGTAAAGAAAGAAAACTGGATAGACAAGATGCAACCTTAAACAATAAAAAATCCAGAATAAGCAAAGATTAAGAAATTAGCTGATTATCATCTACTGCTCCATCAAAGCTCAAACTTAAGTTTAGAGTCTTCCATAGAGAAGAATTTCCTAAAGGGAGAAAAAGTCGAGTTAAGGTTGCAAAAATATAAACCTTTAGGCATGACAAAGCAGTAGTATTTTATATTTCTGTTTTCACTTAATAGAGGGCTTAGTTGTGATTACAGATGAGCAAAAAATTGCTTGACAATACTTTAGCCAAAAATGTATATAGCATCCATAAATTTTGGTTGGAATCTGCTTATGGAAAAGACACTTAGGACCTTTAAAAAAGGCGGGATTCATCCTCCAGAGAGGAAGGAATATACAGAAGATTTACCTATTGAAGAGATGCCTCTTCCCTCAGAAGTGGATATCCTTTTGCTTCAGCATTTTGGTGCTACATGTAAAGCACTGGTAAAAAAGAAAGATGAGGTTCAAGAAGGAGATATAATCGGAGATGTGGAAAAAGGATTAGGTGCTTGTGTACATGCAAGTGTTACAGGTACTGTAAAAGCTATAGGAGAATCTGTTCATCCGTTGATGGTAAGTGTTCCTTCTATTACCATAGAGAGAGATCCAGAAGCAGAAGAGAAACAATATAAATCTGTAGATTGGCATGGTTTATCAAAAGAAGAGCTTTTAAATAGGATAAAAAGAGCTGGTATTGTTGGTATGGGCGGTGCAGGGTTTCCTACTCATGTAAAGCTATCTCCTCCGGAAGGCAAGGTGGATACCCTGATTATAAATGGTGCAGAATGTGAGCCATATCTTACAGTTGATCATAGACTTATGGTTGAACATCCAAAAGAGATTGTAGAAGGTATAAAAATTATTTTGACTATATTAGGTATAAAAAAAGGATATGTTGGAATTGAGGCTAATAAACCAGATGCAATAGAAGAAATGAGCAGAGCGGTAAAAGAAAATTCGAAAGGATTTGATATATCTGTTGTGCCTTTAAAAGTAAAATACCCTCAGGGGTCAGAGAAGCAACTTATTGAGGCAGTAACGGGCAGAAAGGTGCCCGCGTTTGGACTTCCGTTTGATGTTGGGGTAATAGTCCAAAATATAGGGACTACGAAGGCTATATATGAATCAGTAGTTTTTAATAAACCTGTAGTTGATAAAGTAGTTACCTTTTCTGGAAAAGGAATTGTTAGACCAGCAAACCTGAAAGTAAGGATTGGCACAAGGGTTAAGGATATAGTAGATTATTTGGGTGGAACCACACCAGAGCTAAGAAAGGTGGTAGTGGGTGGTCCTATGATGGGTTTTGCGGTGTCCACGTTGGATTTTCCCATTACAAAAACTACTTCAGGAGTGCTCTTTCTTACGGAAGAAGAGATAGATCTTTATGAATATAAGCCTTGTATAAGGTGTGGATTTTGTTTGGAAGCATGTCCTATGGGGCTTCAGCCAAATGAAATAGGAATATATGTGGAAGCAGGAAAACTAGAAGAAACAACTCAATTTGGTGTCTTTGAGTGCTTTGAATGTGGTTGCTGTGCATATGTTTGTCCTTCAAAGAGGCCATTGGTTCAGTTTATAAGAATTGCAAAGATGAAAGCAAAAAGGTAGGGTTGCAGAAATTATGGAGAAAACAACTACTTTTGAAAATCATTTGTTAACAGTTTCTGTATCACCTCATATAAAGAGTCCTGTTACTGTAGAGAAGATTATGTGGACAGTGGTGGCTTGTCTTATTCCACCACTTATTATGGCAACAGCTATATTCGGAATCAGGGTTCTTATAATAACCCTTATAAGTGTAATAAGTTGTGTATTAACAGAGGCTATTTCTGAAAAGGCTTTGGGGAGACCTATTACTATAAAGGATGGAAGTGCAGTTATTACAGGGATCTTGCTTGCATATGTAATTCCCCCAGGAGTCCCTTATTATCTGCCCATCTTGGGCGCAGTGATGGCAATATTTGTAACAAAACATCTTTTTGGGGGCTTAGGAGCAAATATTTTTAACCCTGCTCTCATAGGCAGGGCTTTTCTGATGGCAACATTTCCAGTAGCAATGACTTCTGCTTGGATTGTACCCAAGTATCTAAAACATAGTGCGGATGCCCTTTCTTCTGCTACTCCCCTTTTTATTGTAAAGCATTATGGAATTCAGGCCTTGATTCAGAAATATGGATCTCTTTCTTATATTTATAAAAATTTCTTTGTAGGTATAAGACCAGGATGTATTGGTGAGACCTCTGCTTTTCTGCTTTTGCTGGGAGGCCTCTATCTTATCTATAAAGGTTATATAAAATGGTATATTCCGGTATCTATGATAGGCACAATCGCATTTCTGACGTGGATATTTGGGGGTGAACATCTGTTTGAAGGAAATCCTCTTGTTGCTATCCTGTCAGGTGGTGTTATGCTTGGTGCCTTTTTCATGGCTACAGACTATGCTACTTCTCCTAATTATAAAACAGGTCAACTTATATATGGAGCAGGTATAGGAGCTCTGACAGTTCTTATAAGGCTTAAGGGCGGATATCCAGAAGGAGTATGTTATGCAATACTCCTTATGAATGGATTTACTCCTGCACTGGATTCATGGTTTAAACCAGAAAGATTTGCTCCTCCAAAGGGTGAAAAGAAATGAAAGATTTTCCAAGAATCATAATAGGGCTTACTGTTGCTTGTATAGCTTCGGCATTTATTATGGGTGTGGCCTTTATGCTTACCATAAAGGCGAAGAAGCATAATGAGTATGTAGAATTTAAAGAGGCTATGTACAGTGCCTTGGGGTATACCCATGAAAATCCTGCTCCAAGCACCCTTCAGTTTCATGAAGTTTATAGATATATCTTGAATGAGCCAAAAAAAGATTATATGGGATATATGATTCCACTTAAGAATGGAAAATACTGTTTTGTAGCACTCAACTTTGATGGAAACTTTCTTTATAAAAAAGACCTAAATATTTCAGAAGAAGAGGCTAGAGAGGAGTCAGCGAGAGAGAAGGCACTTTCAGCCGTATTAAATCCATCAGTAAAATTTTTCTATGCAAATAGAATAATAATAGCAGTAAACAATGGGAAAAGGGTGGCTTATCTTCTTCCAAGAGGATTTGCCGGATTTAAGACTACAATAAAAGTACTTTTAGCTTTAGAACCTGATTATACTATTAAGGGGTTGGAAATATTAGAAGAAGAGGAGGACCCTGGACTTGGAGGAGAAATAGAGAAAAACTATTTCAAAAATCAATTTAAAGGGCTTACTTACAAAGAGATAACACAATTAAAAGTAATAAAAGAACCTCTCCCTGAAGAATACAGAAGGATTTTAGAGCAAGAGAGAGAATTTACTGAAGAACAGATAAAAAAGATCAGAGAAAAATATCAGGACTCTCATATATATGCTCTTACTGGCGCAACAATTACCAGTACTTGTGTAACAAATGGAATAAAAAACATTGTTAAAAAATTCGCTTATAGAATTAAAGTATTAGATAAGATAATAAAAGATCAACATATTAATGCGGTTATATAGGGGGACTTTATGGCAGGAAAGCCTAAAAGTAATTTTGAGTTAATACTCAATGGTTTATTTAATGAGAATCCTATATTCCGTCTTGCTCTTTCCATGTGTCCTGCAGTTGGAATAAGCACTACTCTTATGAATGGCTTCCTCTTAGGACTTGCAGTTTTATTTGTGCAAGTGGCATCTAGTTGTACTATTTCTCTTTTAAAGAATTATATACACCCAAAAATAAGGATTCCTACATATACGCTTGTTATTGCTACATGGGTGACAGTAATAGATCTAAGCCTTTCTGCCTTTTTCCCTACAGCCTATAAGGCAATGGGTATATTTATCAGATTAATTGTAACCTTCTCTATTATACTTATGAGATTGGAAGTGTTTGCTGCTAAGAATCCCCTTATTCCTTCTTTTTGGGATGGAATTGGTATGGGACTTGGTTTTATGTTTGGTATGATGACCCTTGGTTTTATAAGAGAACTTTTAGGAGCTGGAGCCCTGTTCGGACATCAGGTGCTTCCTGTAAAGCCGCTTCTTTTCTTTATTCTTCCTGTAGCAGGTTTCTTCTGTGTTGGCTTTATGATGGCGGTTTACAATTATGTAGAGTTCTTGTTTAAGAAGGCAAAAGAGAAGAAGATGAGAGGATAAAGATGGTTAGGTATAAGAGTCTTGCTATATTTGTTTTGATTACGCTTTTTATAACAGTTTCAAATGTATGGGCAAGTGCAGGTAGTTTTATAAAAAAGGCATCCTTTTTGAAAAAGGATAAGATAATTATCTTTTTTGCAGGTCCAGTTGATAAAAAAATAGTTGAAGACATAGATAATTATTATGTATATGAAAGCACAGATCCTGATATCCCATTAAAGATAAAAGGAGCTTCTCTTTCTGAAGATGGGAAAACACTTATTCTTACTTTTACAGAAGAATTAAATCAGCACAGTCCCCATGTAGTTGTAATAAAGAAGCTGGTTTCAGCAGGAAGAAACTTGGGAGTGGCTTCTTTTACAGTTAGAAAGAGTTATGCGGGTTTTCTTTTTTCTATCTTAATTGGTGCTATGTTAGTACATAACTTTGTATTTACTAAGTACTTAGGACTGTGTGTATTCTTTGGAACTTCCAAAAGAAAAGCTACAGCTATTGGAATGGGTATAACATTTACAATAGTAATGGTATGCAGTGCAATGATTTCGTGGTTTTTATATAATTATGTGTTAAAGCCTTTGAATCTGCAATTCTTCCAAGTAGTTATCTTTATAGGAATTGTTTCCCTGATTGTGCAGGCGGTAGATATAATCTTAAGAAAGATTAATCCTTTTCTGTTTAAAGCATTTGGAATCTACTTGATGCTTGTTTTGGCAAACTGCGTTATTCTTGCAGTTCCGCTACTTATTGTGGTGAATGGCTATAATGCCATAGAAGCTTTTGTATTTTCCTTAGGAGCAGGTCTTGGTTATTTTCTTGCACTGTTCCTTATGTCTTCGGTCAGAGAAAAATTGGAATTGGCAAATGTACCTCCATCTTATCAAGGGCTTTCTATAGCATTTATTACAGCAGGTCTTTTTGGCTTAGCATTTATGGGATTTTCTGGGATGTCTATATTTTAAGGAGGGGTTTAAAGGATGGATCCCCAGCTTGTAAAGATTGCAATGGGCGGTTTGGCAGTGTTAGGAGTGATAGGGATTGTATTTGGTATAGGTCTTGCTCTTGCTGCTCATAAGTTCCATGTGGAAGTAGATCCTAAGGTGGAGGCTGTTAAAGAAGTGCTTGCAGGGGCTCAGTGAGGTGGATGTGGCTTCGCTGGATGCGAAGGATATGCAGATGCAGTAGTAAATGATCCTAATATTCCACCAAATTTGTGTCTTCCAGGGGGAGAGGAGACAGCAAAGGCAGTGGCTGAGATAACGGGTAAAAAGGTGGAAGCTGTTGAGGCAGTTATCGCTGCGGTTAGATGTAGCAAGATAGAAGGAGAAGTAAAGCAAAAGTATGATTATATTGGGTATCAATCTTGTGTAGCAGCTAACATTGCATTTGGTGGTATAATGGAATGTAGATACGCATGCATAGGCTTTGGAGATTGTGAGAGAGCATGTCCTTTTGATGCGATCACAATTAAAGATGGTATTCCTTTTATTAATCCGTTAAAATGTGTTGGATGTGGAACCTGTGCAAAGGCATGTCCTAAGAATGTAATAGAGATTATTCCTAAGAATGCCAGAGTGTGGGTGCCGTGCAGTTCTAAAGATCCTGGTAAGGTAGTGAGAAGTATATGCAAAGTAGGTTGTATCTCCTGTAAGATGTGTATAAAGACATGTCCAGCAAAAGCTATTAGTATGGAAGATGGGATTATAAAGATAGACCATAAAAAATGTTTGGATTATGGGGATAAGTGTGAGATGGTCTGTGTTGAAAAGTGTCCCAGAAAGATTCTCAGACCTTTTGAGATTAAATATGAATATGGATTAGAAAAAAAGGCAGCTTAATATTAATAAAGGGGTGGTGATTATGAAACAAATGGATCGTAGATCTTTCTTAAAACTGTCAGGTATGCTGGGCATTGGTATAGCCGCCTTTACTGTCCCTGCATTAAAGACAGAATCTTTAAGATTTAATAGAAAACTCTATCAGGTATCTTCAACAAGATTGGGAATGGGAACATTTGTATCTATAACTGTATTTGATGAATCTAAGTATAAAGCAGAGCAGGCAATGGGAAAGGCATTTGATAAAGTAAATGAGTTAAGTAATGAGTTAAGTAGATTTAATAAAATTAGTGCAGTTGCTCAGCTAAATGAAGAAGGAAAGATAAAAGGAGTTCCTTCTCATATGATGGATTTGGTTCAGAGATCTCTCAGATACTATAAATTAAGTGGATGCTGTTTTGATATAACGGTAAAGCCCATAATAGATCTGTTTCAGGAGAAATTTGCTAAGGGACTATATCCAACAGATAAAGAAATAAAAGAAAGAATGGAACTTATAGGTAGTGATAAGATAGTCCTTGCAGGAAATAAGCTCTTTTTCAAAGAGCCTGGAATGGGCATTACCTTAGATGGAATTGCAAAAGGATATATTGTGGATCAAACTGCAAAAGTGTTGGAAAGCTGTGGAATTAAAAATTATCTTATTAATGCAGGTGGAGATATAAGGGTTTCTGGAACAAAATCTAATAATAAACCCTGGATGATAGCTGTTCAGGATCCAAACAAAAAAGGGCATTATCCTGCAATAATAAAGATGACAAAAGGAGCAATTGCTACCTCAGGGAATTATGAGATCTATTTTGACAGAGAAAAGCTTTTCTATCACATAATTGATCCTCATACCGGTATGTCTCCAAAAACAGATGTTAGTGTTTCTATTGTGTCCAAGACATGTGCTGATGCTGACGCTCTATCTACGACGGTATTTGCTATGAAGCCTGATCAGGGTATTAAATTTGTAAACTCCATGGGGGGAAGAGAAGTATTGATAATTACAAGACAAGGCAAGAAGTTTATATCACCTGGATGGAAAAGGCTTCTGGCCACATAATTTCTTTTATGTGATCCAAAAGCGGGATAAGAGAGGAGGGGTCGATAGCAGAGATAGCGATCCCTCCTAATTTTTTTTCTATCCTTCTTACCTGATCATCTGGTAAAAGATCCTTCTTGTTCAACACAAGTAGTTTAGGAATCATGTCCAGATTCAGGCGTTTCAGTATCTCTTCTACTGTTTTTATATGATCTTCTAAGTAAGGACTTGATATATCTGCTACATGCAAAAGAAGGTCTGCTTCATAGAGCTCTTCTAAGGTAGCGGCAAAGGCATCTAAAAGGTCTTCTGGAATATCTCTTATAAATCCCACAGTGTCTGTAATAATAACCTCTTTTTCTTCAGGAAACCTGAGTCTCCTGCTGGTAGGATCAAGTGTAGCAAATAACTTGTTTTCCACTTTTACATTACTGTGTGTGAGGGAGTTGAGAAGGGTAGATTTGCCCGCATTTGTATAACCTACAATGGATATAATAGGTAGTTCATTCTTTTTTCTCAGTCTTCTTCTTTGTTCCCTCTCTTTTCTTATATTTTGAAGTTCTTTTTTTAACCTTGCAATCCTATCTCTTATTCGCCTTCTATCTATTTCCAGTTTTGTCTCTCCAGGACCTCTTCCTCCTATTCCACCTGCAAGACGTGACATGGCCGAATGTTTGCCTGTTAACCTTGGAAGGATATATCTTAGTTGTGCCAATTCTACTTGAATCTTTCCTTCCCTACTTTTGGCCCTTCTGGCAAATATATCCAGAATTAATTGTCCTCTGTCTATTATCTTCATTTCTGTAAAATCAGCTAAGTTTTTCACCTGAGCAGGAGTGAGTTTGTTGTTAAAGATCAAAAGATTGCATCCCATCTGTCTGCACATCAGCACAAGTTCGCTTAGTTTACCCTTCCCTATAAGGAAGCGAGGATCTATTTTTTTTACCCTTTGAACCACTTTTCCAACTACCTGCACATCATCTGTTTTGGCAAGTTCCTTTAACTCTTCCAACGACTCTTCCTCTTTCCATCGAGGCCCTTCTGTTACACTTACAAGTATAGCCCTATCTTTGTACTGCATTGAAGAACCCGATATGTTTCTGGAAAGCTCTTCCTCTAAGGAGGAAATCAATGTCAAGAAGTCTACTTCCAGTTGGCCAGTATCTGGTGCTGTTTCTATTTGCCAGCCTATTCCATCCTTGTTTTTGGGTAAGATATAGGCATAAGTTATTGTCCCCGGAATACCCTGATTATTCACTCCTATACATGCTACAAGATCCAATCCCATAAGAATTAACTCTATTAGATCATCTTGGGATATAGGCTCATTGTTTAAGTGGGTGTGTATCAGTCGTAGGCCTTTTAGTCTTCCAGCTCCTGTGCGGTGACCTGATAGGTCAGGCAGCTGAATCTTACATCTTTCCCCAACTATTACTTCTTCTATCTTCCCTTTTCTGTTTACCAGAACTCCTACCTGCCTGCCTATCTCGTATGATATAGATGCCATTTGTCTGGCAAGTTCTCTTGTGAGAATCTGGTTGGCAGGCACAGATCTTCTATAAAGCCTTTCCAATCTTTTTATCTGGCTCGATTTAAGCCCTGAAATCTTTCCATACATGACTACTCTAATCTACAGATATATCCTCTATATGATCTCTAAATCTTGTTATTTCCTTTTGGAAAGTAAGTTTAAAGCTTCCAGTAGGTCCGTTTCTTTGTTTTGCAAGGATTATTTCAGCGATATTTTTATTATGTGGCAGATCGGGATTATATACTTCATCTCTGTAAATAAAGGCTATTACATCAGCATCTTGTTCAATTGCGCCACTTTCTCTCAGGTCAGCAAGCTGTGGCCTTTTATTTTGTCTTTCTTCAACCCTTCTATTTAACTGTGAAAGAGCCACAACTGGCACATTTAGATCTTTGGCAAGAGCTTTTAGCATCCTGGATATATCAGAAATTTCAAGCTGCCTTGATTCATAAGATTTATGTCCTTGTATTAGCTGAAGATAATCTATTATAATCAGTCCTACTTCATATAGCTTTTTTAATCTCCTGCATTTTGCTTTCATTTCTAACACGCTGATACTGGAAGAATCATCTATGAAGATGGGAAGCTCAGAAAGCCGATTTGCTGATTCTGTAAGTAGCTCCCATTCCTTGTCTTTTAAAAATCCTGTGCGCAGTCTTGATGCATCAATTCCTGCATCAAACCCTAATAGTCTTATACCAAGCTGAAGCTTTGACATCTCCAAGGAAAAGAATACCACAGCCTTGCCCGTAATAGTTGCTGCATTATAAGCTATGTTTAAAGCAAAAGCTGTTTTACCCATACTCGGCCTTCCTGCTATTACGATCAGCTCTCCAGGCTGAAGCCCTGCTGTGAGTTTGTCAAATTCTCTAAAGCCTGTGGGAATACCTGTTACAAAGCCTTCTATTGCTGCTGTGCTTTCCAGCTTTTTAAAGCTTTTGCTTATCACCTCATTTAGACTTTCAAGATTGCCTTTTTTTACCCTTTCATCTGCAATATCAAATATGGATTGCTCAGCAAATTCCAAAAGCTCTTCTGTTTTTTTATCGTCTTGAAAGCATGTTTCGGATATAATGGCACATTGTTGTATAAGCTTTCTCCTTATAGAAAGATCTTTTATGATCTGGGCATGATATACAATTCCAGCAGATGTGGAAACCGACTCCACAAGAGATGCTAGATAGTCAGTTCCTCCGATAGTGTCCAGTCTATTATGTGCGGCAAGATACTGCGATACAGTTATAATATCAATCGGCTCATCCTGATTATATAACTCCACCATTGCTTCATATATGGCAGAGTGGCTTTCTTTGTAAAAATCATCAGGTGCGATTATGTCAAGCACACTGTTTATAGCATCATTATTAATTAGAATACCGCCTAATACAGCTTGCTCCGCTTCTATGCTGTGAGGCGGGACTTTTAGCTGCATAACTTACTTTTGTTCTTCTTTCTCTTCAGGAAGGATTTTCAGCTTTAGATTTGCTACTACCTCAGGGTATAGCTTAATAGGAACAGTAAATTCTCCCAAGCTTTTTATAGGCTTGTCTAATAATATCTTTTTTCTGTCTATTGAAATTCCCGCTTTTTCTAACTCTAATGCTATATCCATATTTGTTACAGAACCATAAAGTTTGTCTTCCTCTCCAGCTTTTCTTTTAAGCACAATCTCCATCTCTTCTATTTTATCTTTTAATTTTAGTGCCTGCTCTTTTTCTCTTGCCCGTCTTGCTTCTATCTTCTTTTTCTTTTGTTCAAATGCCTTTATATTTGGAGGAATTGCCTCAACAGCAATTCCTTTGGGGATAAGATAATTTCTTGCGTATCCTCTGGCAACTTCAATTATATCTCCTTCAAGTCCCAGATCTTCCCAATCTCTTTGAAGTATTACCTTCATAAAAAACCTCCTGCATTTTTAGAATTAGATTATATACTCTTATAAAATCGCTTTCAAGCAATTGTTATCTCATCTGTAATACCAAGACTATTTTAAAATTTTTCTAAAGAAAAATTTTTATTGAATTTTTTACAGTAAAAGAGATAGTGTGGATAATAGACTTTCACCCTAAAATTTATAAAGTGAATGCATAATTTGGTATTATCCATTATAAAAATATTTACATAATAGTCTTGGTATAATCACAAAACCACCCCTTAAATATCTATATTTAAATTTCATTATTCTCGGAATTATCGATTTTATCCCTATCCCTCTCCATTGTCTACCTGCATCAGTCATCAATCCAAA
>Ga0256842_1000590_pt1 | contig 31868 bp, 24 predicted proteins | sample 4559240metaG_FD_185973 | JGI IMG/M metagenome (GOLD analysis project Ga0256842, IMG submission 185973) | Hydrothermal vent microbial communities from Guaymas Basin, Mexico - 4559-240 | ecosystem: Environmental > Aquatic > Marine > Hydrothermal vents | place: Mexico: Guaymas Basin | collected... | reverse complement strand
ATGCAAAAATCAAATGGATTAGAGCACGTTGCTTTAATTAAGGGGACATGGAACGAAGATGAACCCGTTTTAGTTCGTGTTCATTCATCTTGTGCTACTGGAGATATCTTTGGCTCATTACGATGTGATTGTGGTCCACAGTTAGAAAAAGCTATGGAAATGGTAGAAAAGGAAGGGACAGGAGTTGTTATTTATATGAATCAAGAAGGTCGAGGTATTGGTTTGATGAATAAAATGAGAGCTTATAAATTGCAGGAAGAAGGTTACGATACCGTTGATGCGAATACTCATTTGGGTTTTAAAGATGATGAGAGAGATTATGGCGTTGGGGCACAGATATTAAGAAGCTTAGGGATAAAGAAAATGAGACTTATTACCAATAATCCTGTAAAGAGAGTTGGCTTAGAAGGTTATGGCTTAGAGATTGTTGAAATTGTACCAAGTATTATAAAACCAAATAAGTATAATCAAAAATACCTGGAAACCAAGCAATTAAGGATGGGGCATTATTTGGATTTAGTACAATATAAGGAAGAAAAATAATCCTATTTAGGAACAATAATATTTAATGAAGAGGGCTTAATATTAATATTAAGCTCTTTTTTTGTTCCCATATCTTCTCCGTCGTTATGGGTTGCAAATTTAGTTTTTGATGTTATTTTTACTTGTTTTGCTTTAATGATAGATAGATATTTAGATTCGTCTATTTTTTTTGTAAAGAGTTTAATCCCAATATTTAAAGCACTTCTTTTTTGGAAAGGGCTTAATAATACTAGCTCGAAGTAACCATCGTCAATAATGGCATTTGGAGCAATATATGCATTGTTCCCAAATTGAGATGAATTTGCAATACTAATTAAGAAGGCCTCTGTTTCAAATTCCTTTTGATCATCGATAGTAATTGAAAATTGTTGTGGCTTGTATTTTAGAAATTCATTTATGGTTAATTTAATATAGGACGTGAAACCTCTTTTTCCATAATTTGCAAACAGATGGGCTATTTGTGCATCGAATCCTATTCCTGAAACATTAATTCCGTAGTAAGAGCCAAAATCTAATACGTCTATAGGTTTACTATTTGATAGATTTATTGTTTCTATGGCTTTCTTGATATTTAAAGGGATATTTAAATGCCTTGCTAAACCATTTCCTGAGCCCATAGGAATGATTCCCATTTTGTTGCTTTTACCTACTAAAGATTGTGCGACCTCATGAATCGATCCATCTCCGCCCACAGCAACAATAATATCTGAATTTTTGCTAGCTATTTGACTTAATTCTATAGCGTGTTTGGCAGCTTTTGTGTAGAGGATATCAAGATTAATATCGGGTCTTAAATATTTTTCAATATTTTTCTCAATGGTTCTCTTTTTCCCATGACCAGAAATTGGATTGATAATAAAGCTGATTTTTTCCATAAATTAATCCTTTTTGTCAGAGTAATATGAGGAGGAAGGATAGCTTCTGTTGTAAATTAAATCGTTGTTAAATGTTTGTAATACGGCCTTAAAAAGTGAGTCCGATTTTTCTTGATATCTTTGATAGACTGTTTTGTTTCGAGCTAAATTCTTTTTTAGTAAACTGTCTTTAGGGTAATTATATATATAATATACAGAATCTTCGATGTTTGCAGTGTACAAATTATCATGAATAAAATAGTATCTATCGTTGATGTGGTTGATAATAAATCTGTTGGCAGTAGAATCGAAAGCGCTATTCCCTATGGCATAAAAGGGTTTGTTATAATGTAGATAGTCTAAAACAGAAGGCATTATATCTATTTGTTGCATTAATTCTAAACTCTCGCCTTTAAGCAAACTGTCTTTTGCTTGGAAGAAAATAATAGGAATAGCATAGGCTCCAAGACTTTTCTGGAAATAAGTTTGCTCGCTAATTGAGGTGTGGTCAGCCGAAATGATAAATAATGTATTATTGTACCAATCTTCTTTTTGGGCACTTTCGAAAAACTCTTTTAAAGCATGGTCTGTATATCCAATACTTTCGTGAATTACCGAAGTCCCTTTAGAAAATACATTTTTGTATTTTTTCGGTATTGTATAAGGGTGGTGCGATGATAAAGTAAATACACTGTTAAAGAAAGGTTGTTTAAATCCCGACATCTTCTTTACAACGTATTGTAAATAAGGTTCATCAAAAATACCCCAGTTACCATCGTAATCTTTAGAGTTAGGATATTCATTCATTCCATAATAGTCTTCGAAACCCGACATATAACAGAATTTATCGAAATACATTGTCCCATTTGCTCCTCCATGCATAAAAGAGGTGTAGTAACCTTCTTTTTTTAGAATATATGCTAAACCCTCTGTTTTGTTAGCGGCATAAGGTGATGCGGCATATGCTTTGTCCATTAACGATGGTGTGGAATTAAAGATAGAAGGTAATGCTTCCATCGAACGTTTCCCATTGGCAAAGCTGTACCTAAAACGAAGTCCTTGTTGTGACAAAGAATCGAGGAATGGGGTATATCCTGGTGAACTAGGGTTGTTTAAATGTGAGTATTCTTTACCGAAACTTTCTAGGATTAAGATGACCACATTCATAGGTTTGAAAGGGGGCTTCTTGAAATGCTTGATTGGAGAGAAGATTTGTTTTATTTCATCATTGGTAAAGTAATTCTTTTTTGAAACGCTTTTTTTGTTTACGGTATTAATAATAGTAAACGGTGTGTTAAGTACTAATGAGATCGTTTGTGGGCTTGCAAATTTTGCAGCAGAAGTTATGGTAATTGGTTTAAGGTCAGTGCCTCTAATCGTTCCGTACGACGCTCCTATAATTAGGGTAAATAATGCTAATTGTTTTATTCTGACTTTGATAGACGTTGCTTCCCACTTATGACTATTAACTTTGGGATAAAACTTTATTAAGATAAAGGTAAAAAATAGTCCGATTAAGAATATAAGCCAATAATCTAATAAATATCCTCCAGCCATATTTTTAAAATCATCGGATTTGATAACATCAAAAACATCGAAAGTAGATCGCTTTTGGGTGAATTTAAAATATTCGGAATCTAATAAGTTGGTAAATATTAATAAGGCATTTACAATGATAAAAATAGTTTTAAGAAGAGATTGGTAGATTTTTTGTGTGATTATAGCTATTGGTAAAATACTTAATAGAATAAATAATGAGTTGTAGATGCCTATGCTAACTAAATCAAATCTTATTCCAACGATAAAAGCCCAAAGAATTTTTCCAAAACTAGTATCCGAAAATTTACTATAATTAGAAATAAAGAAATATAAACGAGTAGCTTGTAGTATTGCTACAAGGAGAAGTAAGCGGTAACTTAAAGTTTTGATATAATCGAAATAAACTTTCATTCTTTGCAAAGATAGAAATAAAAAAGAGCCACATTATAAAATGTAGCTCTTAAATAATTTTTTTAACATCTTTTAGTGACCACTAGCATTGTTAATAGCATCTTTATTATCTTCGGTCCAATATACTTGTTTGATGAAAGTTTCTCTAAAAGTATTTTCCCATAATAAGCCATTTATAGATTTCCAGTGGCTTCCATCAGTAGAGATGTAATCGCTAGTTCCTGTAGAAGCATCACGTTTATAACGACGAATTTTGTATTCAATAGCAATAAGAGGAACCTGAGTATCGTTGCCTTTAGAATCTTTTACAGTAATATTACTAATTAATCCAGTTGTAAGGTTATTAACTAGTCTGTTAGACATTACCACTAGAGTTGTTACAGTGTCTTGCTGATCTGCGGGGAAAGTAGAAATATAATAATCGTTTTCAACAACTTTTCCTTGTACAATAGTTTCTATAATATCATGATCTTCATTCTTTTTATCACCAAGTACACAACTGCTAGGAAATGTTCCTAATTCGCCTTTTATTACTCCTTTCAATTTATTATTGTTCATTATTCTGTTAATTTTCATTTTCTTGTCAACGCTACCATCAACACTAAATTTAACAGATTTTGCATCGCCATAACCATAATCATCAGTCCAATAACTAGCTCCAGGATTACCACCATCATTTATTTTCGATAAACGAGATAAGTATATTCCCTCTAAATTGCTATATGAATTGTAAACTCTTAAATGAACCTTCTTTGTTGAGGTTTCTCCATTGTCTGTAGCAGTATATGTAAAAGTGTAATAAGGGTTTGAGCTTGAAGAAGCTAAACCTAAATCAATATGCCCATCGGTTTCTATTCCAATTGAGGGATCGTATGTTACAGTAACAGTTGGGTCTGTTTCGCCATATCCACTTACTCGATATCCTGGATATTTGTAATTAGAATTGAGGGTTTCTGCCGACCAAAATTCTCCTTTATCATCAACAGTATATTTGTTTAAAGTCACTGTGTCAATAAAAGATTGAACATCGCCTCTTTTTATAACTTCATCAGAGATAGAAGGGTCTTTAATTCCTTGTTCATTATAAAGTACGTATTTAGTATCTTGATAATAAACAACATATGGTTCAAGTTTTAAGCTTAAAGAAGGAGGGTAGTTTTCCTTTTTACAACTAGAAATAAAAACAGTTGCTGTTAATATTACGATAAACAGACTTAATGCACTTTTCTTCATTCTATTCTATTTTAAATTCGGTTTTTACGGTTCTACGATTGACAAATATAACAAATTGTTATTAAACAACAAGCCTAGAATAGGTATAAAACGTATTTTTACTATACTTCTAAAGTTATTTTGTGTTCTTTTGCCAATTTTCTTAGATTAAGAATAGCGTAACGCATTCTTCCTAAAGAGGTGTTTATGCTTACTCCTGTGGCTCGAGAAATTTCTTTAAAGCTCATATCTAGATAGTTTCGCATAACTACAACTTCTCTTTGGTCGGTAGGTAAGAATTCCAACATTTGTCGTATATTATTCAATATTTGTTTGTTGACAATGTGGTCTTCTATATTATAATTATTTGTATCTATAAATATATTCTCGTCTTGTTCATCGCCAGAAATCATTTTTCGTTTCTTCTGATCTCTAAAATAATCGATAACAAGATTATGTGCAATTCTTGAAATCCATGAAAAGAAACGACCATTATCTTGGTATTTTCCTTTCTGGATAGAATTTAATGCTTTAATAAATGTATCCTGAAATACGTCTTCTGCTACTTCTCGTTTTTTTACTAAAAAGAAAATGTAAGTGTACAAACGATCTTGATGTCTGTTAAACAATCGTTCTATTCCACTTTCGTCTCCTCGTAAAAATACTTGAATCAGATCGGAATCTGTCTCAATTTTTTTTATCATACGAAATCTCTAATTGGTTAGAGTAAAGTAGAACTATAGGCGCTTAATTTTAATGAGTAATAAAGTTTATTTAACAATATCTATACAATAAATACGTAAAAATTGATGTTTTATTGCACATTGATATATTTTTGTAAATATAAGGTCACAAAAGCAAAAAATCAAATTTTTATGCATAAAAATATAATTGTTAAGGGAGCAAGAGTTCATAATCTAAAGAATATTAGCTTGGAATTGCCGAGAAATCAATTTGTTGTAATTACTGGTGTTTCGGGAAGTGGGAAGTCTTCTTTAGCTTTTGACACTCTATATGCAGAAGGTCAAAGGCGTTATGTAGAGAGTTTATCTTCGTATGCTCGGCAGTTTTTGGGTAAAATCCAGAAGCCAGATGTTGATCATATTCTTGGAATTCCTCCTTCTATTGCTATTGAGCAGAAGGTTAATACTAAAAATCCGAGATCTACAGTTGGTACATCGACCGAAGTTTACGATTATCTTAAGCTTTTATTTTCTAGGATTGGGAAAACTATTTCTCCTATTTCTGGAGGATTAGTAAAGCGGAATACGATTAATGATGTGACTACTTTTATTACAGAGTTAAATCAAAATACCAAAGTTTATATTTGTGCAGCTGTAGAGTTAAAGGACAAAAAAGAAATTATTGAGCAATTACAACTGTTACAATCTCAGGGTTTATCTAGATTGGTGATAGAGGGATTGTTAATACAGATTAGTGAGTTGTTAAAAGATTTCTCGAAATTAAACAAATTAGTAAATCATAAAGTCTATCTATTAATAGATAGAGTTAAAGCTTCCAATGACGAAGCTTTATTGAATAGAATTGCAGATTCGATTCAAACTGCATTTTACGAGGGAAAAGGCAATTGCACTGTATTTGTTGAAATTAATTCGGAAATGAAACCTCATTATTTTTCGAATAAATTCGAATTAGATGGAATTACTTTTGAAGATCCTTCTACTAATCTATTTACTTTTAATAACCCTTTAGGAGCTTGCCCTCGTTGCGAAGGTTATGGAAAAATTATTGGAATAGACGAAGACCTTGTTTTTCCTAATAAAAATCTATCTGTTTACCAAGATGCTATTGTGCCCTGGAGAGGAGAGAAATTGAGTAGATGGAAAGACGAATTAATTTATATTGCAGATAAAATTGATTTCCCAATTCATAAACCTATTTATGAATTAACGGATGAGCAAAAAGATTTGTTGTGGACAGGAAATGAATTTTTTGGTGGACTGAATGCCTTCTTCCATATGCTGGAAAAGGAAAGTTATAAAATTCAAAACAGAGTTATTCTTTCTAAATATAGAGGGAAAACAATTTGTCCGACTTGTAAAGGTAAACGACTAAGAAAGGAAGCTTTGTATGTGAAAATTGGTGAAAAAAGTATTGCTGATTTGGTTGATGTTTCCATTACAGATTTATATGTTTTTTTTAAGAATTTCCAGTTTACCGAAAAAGAATATGAAATAGCTAAAAGAATTCTGGTAGAAATAAATTCGAGATTGGAATTTCTTGTTAATGTAGGGCTTGGTTATTTAACCTTAAACAGGTTATCTTCTACATTATCGGGAGGCGAATCGCAGAGGATAAATTTGGCAACTTCTCTGGGTAGTAGCTTAGTTGGTTCTCTTTATATTTTAGACGAACCTAGTATTGGCTTACATTCGCACGATACCGAAAAATTGATTCGTGTTTTGCGAAAATTGCAACAATTGGGGAATACTGTTTTAGTTGTGGAACACGATGAAGATATTATGCTTCAGGCAGATACAGTTATTGATATGGGGCCTTATGCTGGAACTTTAGGCGGTGAGATTGTTTTTCAAGGGACTTTGAAAGATTTGATAAAATCTAACAGTTCGCTTACAGCTAAATATCTAAATTTTGAAGAGAAGATAGAAGTTCCAAAAAAACGACGGAAATGGCATAATTACATAGAAATAATTGGTGCGAGAGAGAATAATCTTAAAAATCTGACACTAAAAATTCCTTTAAATATTCTTACTGTAATTAGTGGTGTAAGTGGTTCCGGTAAATCGTCATTAATAAAAAAGATTTTGTTACCTGCTTTGCAAAAGATAATTGGAGGTTATGGCGAAAGGACAGGTCAATATGATGTATTGAAAGGCGATTTTGCTAAGGTTTCACAGATAGAATATGTGGATCAGAATCCTATTGGAAAATCGTCTAGATCAAATCCAATCACATATATTAAGGCCTATGATGAAATCCGAAAATTATATTCTGAGCAACAATTAGCAAAACAAAATGGATATAAAAGCGGACATTTTTCGTTTAATGTAGATGGTGGTCGTTGTGATGAGTGCAAAGGAGAAGGTGAGATTAAAGTTGAAATGCAGTTTATGGCGGATGTCTATTTGACTTGTGAAAGTTGTAATGGACAACGATTTAAACAAGAAATACTAGATGTTCAATATCAAGGAAAGAATATTTATCAAGTGCTGGAAATGACTGTGGATGACGCAATTCTATTCTTTAGCCAAACTAAAGGGAGTATTGAAAAGAAAATTTTACAAAAGTTGGATTTGCTTTCTGATGTTGGGCTTGGTTATGTTCATTTAGGTCAATCATCGAGTACTTTAAGTGGTGGAGAATCGCAAAGAATAAAGCTAGCTTCATTTTTGGGAAAAGAAAAAAATACAAATAGTCTTTTCGTATTCGACGAACCCACAACAGGTCTGCATTTTCATGATATTAAGAAATTATTATCAGCAATTAATGCTTTGATTGATCGAGGTAATTCAGTAATTATTATTGAACATAATTTAGAAGTGATTAAGTCAGCCGATTGGCTGATTGATTTAGGCCCTGAGGGAGGTGATAAAGGAGGATATATTGTGGCTGAAGGTACTCCTGAAGAAATAATAAAAGAAAAGGCCTCTAAAACTGGATTTTACTTGAAAGATAAGTTGAAACAATAAAAAATTTAATAAAAAATGTTAAATCATATTGTAGTTGACTTTTTTTTCTTAACTTTAATACGGTTTTATTAATAAGATATAAATAGAGATAAATTATGAAGATAACATTTAACGAGTTAAGAAGAATTAAGAATAGTTTGCCAGAGGGATCATCTCATAAAATGGCTGAAGAATTAGGTCTTAGTGTTGAAACAATAAGAAATTATTTCGGAGGTACGAATTATGAAAAAGGCGATACAACAGGTTTGCATATTGAGCAAGGTCCTGATGGAGGAATTGTTTTGTTAGATGACGATACTATTCTTAATAAGGCCAAAAGTATTCTTGGTGAGTAAGCAATAAGAGTTTCTAATTTCTAGAAAGTTGTATAAAACAAACTTAATGAATATAGCACATTAAAAAATAAGATACTGTTTCTACAAAATTAGTTACATGAAAGAGGGCTTCTATTAATTTAGAAGCCCTCTTCTTTTGTGTATGCTTAATGTTTGATTAATTGCTTAACAATAGTGCGATTATCGTCTGTTTGAATTCTTATAAAATAGATTCCTGAAACTAATTTTTTGAGAGAATAACTTTCTTGAGCAGTCGTATAAGTATTGATTAGAATCCCAGATGTATTGAAAACTTGAACTTTAGATATTTTTGAATTTATAGATTTAATATTGAAAAAATCTTTGCTAGGATTTGGGTATATTGAAATATTATCATTAAAAGATATAAAATCGATTCCAACACTTGTGGTATATAAATCGCTTTCCCAAACCCCTCTACCATAGGTTGCTGCTCTTAATTTATTATTTACTATTTCTAAATCGGTAATTTTGATATTAGGTAATTGATCTGAGTAAAGAATCCAACTATCTAGTAAGTCATTGGTGTAATATACACCAAAGTCGGATCCTATATAAACGCCATGTTCTGGATTATTTTCTATGGTTATAGCAGAGCTAGAGGTTTGATAGATACTCCCTTGTACAATTTCAGAAGTTTGTCCACCATCGGTAGAGTGGTAAACACGACTGTACGAGCTGCTTTTTAGGAAATATACGTCTAAAGGATCGTTGTCGGAAACAACGATGTCTACTACTGGTTTTAAGTATGGATTACCCGATTCTTGCCAATTATTTCCACCGTCCCAGGTGTAATATAGATGGTTATCTTTGGCGGCATAAATATAATTTGGATTGGAAGGTGCAATAGTCACAACATTAAAATTTTCGTCGTCTGAGAAATTTGAAATTGAAGACCATGAATCTCCGTTATTGGTACTTTGAAATATATTTTCTAAGCCAATAGTAAGGTTTGACGTTTGTGAGTTACATATAGCGATGGGAGTAACCCAGATTCCGCTTTCTCCATAATCCGAAGGGGTAAATATAGAGGAGCTGTTATCTCCACCAGATGTCGATCGTCTAAAACTTCCATTCTGTGAAGATAGATAGACATAATTAGAGTTAGAAGGACTAATAATAGTTGAGGTACCATCTGCTCCCATTATATGCTTCCAGTCTCCATTAACACTAAGATTGGTTCCGTTATCTTGACAACCAATAGAAATTTTTGAAGCATCTAAACTGCTACTCAAACTATATATTTGTAAGATATTTAAGCCAGTACTAATGTTTTGCCAGTTTCCTTCGTTAACATTTTTAAAAGCACCACCATCAGAACCACAAGTTAAGGTATTGCCATATGTATCTAAGGAATGGATGTCTGCATGGGTGTATGTACTATTCGAATTATAAACCCAGTGAGTGTAATTATTCCAATTACTTCCTCCATCACTTGAAGTCCAAATGTTAACTCCGCCAGTGTATATTTTATTTTTATCTGTTTTGGAAACAGCAATTGCTAAATCGTACCAAGCTTGAGAACTATCGTCTGTACCATCGGTAGCATAGCCCAATAAGTTAATATCTGTAAGCCCTACTTTTTTTGTGAAACTCGAACCGCCATCAGTAGACAAAAACACGCCATTAAAATCATTACCGCCATCTGCTATAAGTAAATAAATATAAGAAGAGTCGGCTGGAGTTATATCCATTGCAATTCTACCTATCGAAGTTTGTAAACCGTTAGAAATGATTTCAAAGTTCTCGCCACCATCGTGTGAACGATAGAAATAATTTTTGCTTACAGCAAAGACGGTGTAAGAATTCTGAGGATTTACTTTCACCTCCATAATATCGGTACTGCTGATAACTTGATGCCAATTGACCCCATAATCTGAAGATTTATAAAGTCCATCTTTAGAACCCGCAAAAATAATATTAGATTGCGTCGGAGCAATTTCAAGTGCGTTGATTATTAAGGCTTCACTTTCGAAATTATTGAATAAACCAGAGGGTTCCCAAGTCGAACCTCCATTTGTTGATTTATAAACCCCTACTCCATAAGTATCTAGTCCATCTCTATCTCCCGTGCCAAGATATACGATATTTGAATTGTTGGGGTCAATGGCAATATCCGAAGTTCCTAAAATGGGGAAATTGTCTGTGTTGGTATTCCAAGTGCTTCCTCCATCGATACTTTTCCATACTCCTCCTGATGCAGCACAAGCAAAAATAGTTTGTGAATTATTGGGGTCAATCGTTACAGCATTTACTCTTCCATTGCCAGGGTTATAACCTGAGTTTCCATTGGTCCAAGTTTCTAATCCAATTGGAATCCAATTGCCATAAGTTTGCATGGAATGGTCTTGGCTTTTATTTTTAAGAAAATGTTTAATTTTTGTGTTTTGTGGAATAATATTTCCATTCTCGTTTAAAGCATTTGATTCTTTCCTTCTATATCGTTCAAGATGTTTACTCCATTTGTAAGAGGAAATATTTCCTAAATTAGATATATTTACTTTTGTAGAATGTTGAATGTTTCCGACCCAATCTTGGTTTTGTCCATTCAGTACAATTGTAATGAATAAACTAATTATTAAATATTTGTTTCTCATAGTTTTGTTTAGACTTACCTATTAAGGTAATAGTTGTTTTATCTATATTTAGTCGTTAAAAATTATAATTCCTTATTATTGGTTCCCATAATTATTTTGTGAAATAATATCCCAATCCAAATTCTACTATATCTGCTCTTGCCCAATGGGTTTTCATGGTAACATTTGCCAATAAATGTTTAGATAATTTTGCTCTAAAACCTATTCTGTGGTATAAATAGCCGTCATTTTTGTAATATGGGGCAATGTAACTTCCAAGTTGAACAATAAACCCAATCTTTCCATAATTAATGGTGTATGATGCGTGTATTCCAAACCTTCCAGCATGTAGGAATGGATTAGGGTCTTCGCTTTGAATGAGCCTTTGGTTAACTACGCCATCGTAAAAATAATCAGCCCCAGCGCCCCAACTTGATTTTCTCATTACGGTATATAAGTATTCGAAAGTGCTGTTTCCTGCAAAGTATTTTCCGTGATTGGGTTCTGTAAATTCTTTTACCCCCCCTGCGGCTATGAACATGAAAGTGTGTTTGTTTCGGATAGGAAAAGCTTGTATAATTCTTGAATTTTGTCTGCCAAAATAATATCCTGCAGATAAGTGCCAGTCGGCTAAATTTAATCCGAGATTTGGGGTTTGTATTTTCCCATTAGAAGTATGGTTAAGCCCTAGTCCTGTTTTAATGTATAATTTTCTATCTAGTAGGTTAGCTTTAAAATCGAATGAAAAGTGAACAAAGTAATTGATGTGTGAACCAATTGCAATATTATAGATATTGTCTTTTAAATTATATTTTTTATTTAAATATGCAAGGCCAAAACCAAATGTAAAATCGAAATTGAAGGACCCTTGTTGAAAGTATGGGGCATCGATAAATCCATATAATGCGTTGATTTTCCCAAAAATATCATCGTTGCCAAGTGTGCTATAGAAATATCCAACACCTAAAGATGGGTAACGGTATAGTTGATGCCATGATTTTTTTCCGTAAGTTGATTTTCCAATTTCTAGAAGAATACTGGTTGTGTAATCTTCTATTAATGAGCTTAATGATTCTCTATGAACCAAAAGCATACCTTTACTATATTGTGAGGAAATAAATAAATTGTCTGTAAACTTAACTTTAGAACTGTCATTTTGTGCAGAGCTATTAAAAGTAGTTAGTAGTATTATGGCATAAAATAGAATCGATTTAATATTCATTTGTAATAATTATTGTAAAGTCAGCAAATAATAATTTGTTGTGATTAAATAATTTCTTAAATACGGTATATTGTTGATTAGTTTATTTTGTTTTCTAGGCTTTAGTCCGAATTTTATTTCGTAATTAGGATTAATGAAATAGAATGTTTTCTTTTTAATTTGGTAATTATACTTTTTTACAATTTTCTCGAAACGTTCTATGGTAATGCCTGTATCTTTAACTTCTAGTAGGTTCTCTATCTGATATTCGGGTTCTTTGAATAATTTCAAGATACCTCTGTAAATAGGTTTGGGTAGGTTATGGTAGTAAGGAGTGGTAGATAATATTTTGCTTTTGCAGATTTGTTGATGTCCTCCAAAAGGGTTCTGAAAAGGAGGGAAGCCTAAAAAGAAGAGCCCTTTTGGTTTCAAAAATTGTTGGACAAAATCCATAAAGCGCTCTTGATTGTGGATATGTTCAAGTACATCGCGCATAAAAACAAAATCAAATTGTCCTAAATCTTCAGATTCATAAATATCTTGTAAAATAAATTGAGTGTTGTTTTTGTTAGGATGAGATTCGAAAAAAGATTTTGCGTTTCGTATTTTATTTTGGTTCATATCGACGCCAATTATTTGGCAACCCATATCTGCAAAAGGTTTTAGATTTCCGCCCTCGCCGCAACCAATTTCAAGAATTCTTGTATTTTTATCGAAAGATATTAATCCTTGAACAAAAGGTATGACATGTTTTAAAGTCGTGTCGGCTTGTTCGTTGAAGTATGAATATCTGTCGGTATGACGTTTTTGCATATCTTAAAAATCTCAATTTATGCAAAGGTAAATTTTATTACGATTTGAGCCTAATGATATTTCTGAAAATATTCTGAGGAAAATAAAACATTAGAGGTTGGTGTCTTAAAGTCCAATATCTTCTCCTCCTTCTCTCGATTGTGAGCGTTTTTTGTGTTTTATTGCTTTTCCTATTTGATAAGTGAAGCTAACTAAAACATAAGTGGGATATCTTTTAAAATGTAAGTGACTTAAGTATTCGTCTGTATCTACGTGTATGTCGAATTCTCTTGTTCGCAGGATGTCTGACGCACGAACGCTTAGGCTAGCTTTATTGTCCCAGAACGATTTTCGTAAGCCTAAATCTAGCCATTGCATAGGTTCAATATAGCCTTGAGGTATTACACGTTCTCCGTAATAATGATAAGACATTTGTAATTTTATCCCTAATGGTAATTTGATATTTGATATTATTTTACCCGACCAAGCAAAGTCTTCGTTACTAAGGCTTCCGTCAGTTTTGTCTTGTAAAACTGAGTAACCAATATTGGCACTTCCGTTAAAATCTAACCATTTGTTAAATTTATAAGTTGCAATTAATTCTGTTCCATAAGACGAGCCATAATCTAGGTTTAGATAAGAAATAACGCTAATGCCAGTGGTATCCCTAGATTTAATTCGTTTTACAGCGTTATTTATATATTTATAATAGATAGAAGGCATTAATCGGAGCTTATCCCATCGCTTAGAAAAGTTAATCTCTGTAGAGTGAATATTTTCTGGTTCCAGATTTGGGTTTCCTACTCGATAACTATAAGCATCGGCATAGTCATGAAGTGGGTTTAATTGTCGAATAGAAGGTCTGTTTACACGTTTGGAATAGCTGGCCCCAAACTCAGTCGTTTTATTAACTTTATATTGTGTGTGTATAGATGGATAGTAGTTGTAACGCTGTTTGTATGTGTCGCTAATTTTACTATTGTTTAGTTGGAATTGATAATCTGAATATTCTAGGCGAAGACCAATTTGATAGTTGAATTTATTAATTGATGATTTGAAAAGTGAATATATTGCATGGGTTTGATCGATGTAATTAAATTGTGAACTTAAATTACTGTTTGTTTCGAGTAGACCGTTTATTGGATTGAATGATAATACATCAATTTTGTTTTCTATTTGTCGGTATTCTCCGTCTAATCCAGTTTCTATAGAGGTATTATCGCTGAGAGGATAGTTATAGATAATTTTATAATGGCTTATTCTACTATTATTATTTTGAATATTATTTTGGATGTCTAAAGTGTCTCCTTTGGTTGGGGATAGTGTACTTTCAAAATAATTGGCATCTTCTTTCTGCCCATTCATAGAGTACGATGCGTTGACTTCTATATATTGTTTAGGCTTATTAAATTTATGTTTGTAGTTAGTTTGTAAATCAACTTTTGAACGAAGAATATCCTCTGTATTGTCTCTTAATGAGGAATTTATTAAATCTTCATTTTCATCAAAAAACTCATAATTATAGGGTATGCTTTTATCTTTGTTAGCTATTGATAATAGGGTTTCGAATCCTAAAGTATTATTTTTGTTAAACTTATAATCTAAACCAAAAGTTCCCATATGAGAGTTGCTTAACCGTCCTCCTTCAGAGGTTTGATTCATATAATAACTAGTATCAGCAAAGATGTTTTTTTGATAAGATTCTCTTTCATAATTCCATTTGTTATATTTATATCCATAAGTGCCATAAATATTAAACTTTTTAGTTCTAACTCCACCAGAAATATTTGTTCCCGCTTCTCTGTAAAAGTCTGAAGAAACGGTAACCGATAAGTTCTTGCCATTGGCTTGTGCCTTTTTTAGTTGAATATTGATGATTCCTCCCATTCCTTCTGGATTGTATTTTACAGAAGGATTAGTAATTACATCGATAGACTCTATATTGTTGGCTTGAATTTGTTCAAGAAGTGCGGATTGATTCTCTGCGGTAACTACGATGGGTCTGTCGTTTATGAGTATTCGTATATTCCCATTTCCTCTTAAACTAATGTTTCCGTCTATATCGATGCTGATAGAAGGAATTTGTTCTAATGCTTCTAAGGCCGATTTGCTTTGCATGGTTAAGTCTTTAGATACATTAAATGTTTTACTGTCAATTTTATTTTCGAAGAGTTCTTTTTCTGCTTTTACTTCGACTTCTCCAATAAGATCTGTATCGGGGGTTATTTCTATCTTCCCTATTTTGAACAAACGATTATTCTTATCTAATTTAAACGATTTTGTCTTTTTTTTAGCATAACCCATAAAATCAACTATCGCATAATATTCACCATAATTAATTTCTATTCTAAACCGACCGTTAACATCTGTCATTCCTCCTGATACAATTGAACTGTCTTTTACGTTAAGGATGCTTATTGATGCAAATTGTAATGGATTATTTTCTCCTGTTTCGATAACCTTACCAACTATAAGTCCTTTATCTTTGGGTAAGATTGGTTGATTGCTTCTGTCTCTTTGTGCAAAAAGATGTAGTGAACTGCTAAGAAAAAATGTAATTAAGATAAAGGTAAATAATTTATTAATACTGTTCATTAGTCTTGTTATTAATTGTCAAACTTAGTGTCTTAAAATAAATAATTTAAATATTTAGATATGCCTTAGACCGTATAAATTCTAAAAGGTTTAATCGAATTAAATAAATTTTACCAATGGTGCCAAAAAAAAGCCGAACAAGTCGGCTTTTAGAGTGTGTTTAGAAATCTTATTGTACTAATTTGAATTCAACTCTTCTGTTTTTAATTCTTCCTTTATGAGTTGTATTATCTGCTATAGGATTTTCTGGTCCATAACCTTTTGCTGTCAATCTTTTATTGTCAATTCCTTTACTAATCAAATAATCGACTACAGATTGAGCTCTTCGTTTTGATAATAAATAGTTATAAGTTTTGTCTCCGGCATTACAGGTATAACCTCCTATTTCAATATTGTATTGGTCACAGTCTTTTATAAATTTGACTAATTCGTCCAGTTCGGTAAACGATTTTGATTTAAGATTTGCTTTATCAAAATCAAACCAAATATTTTCTAAAACAATAGGTTTGCAGCCTCCGAGAGAATTCATATCCATTGAAAGTAAAAAATCTTTGTTGGAATTTGACTGAGGATTGATACTCTCGGAATATAATGCGTAGCCATCAGAGTTAATATTTATAGCATAATTTTTCCCTTTAGGAACTGATGCTAAAAATTCACCTGTTTTTGGATCTGCTTTAATGCTAATTTTTTCTCCACTTTTAGTATCTGTAAAAGTGATATTCGCAGCAATTGGCTTTTTAGAATTATCATCTCTAACGGTGCCTCTGATTACAATAAAATCATTTTCTTCACTTTTTTCAGGGAATACATACATGTATATATCTTGTTCTCCTTTCGAATTTAATTTAATTGCAGAGAAATAGCCTCGTTTATTATCCGCTGAAGTAACGAAGCCAACATCGTCTCCTGTTGTGTTAACAGGGTAACCAATATTAACGGGCTCACCCCATTCTCCGTTTTCGTCTTTTGTACTTTTGAAAATATCAAAGCCTCCCATTGTTTTGTGTCCTTCGGAGCTAAAATACATTGTTTTCCCGTCAGGATGAATAAATACAGTTCTTTCGTTATAAATTGTATTTATTTTGTTACTTAATACTCTTGGATTTTTAAATTTCCCTTTTTCAGTAACGTCAGCAACCCAAATATCTTTCTCGCCGATTCCGTTTGGACGATTACTAACAAAGTAAACTAATTTGTTGTCTGGAGAAAAACTAATTGCAGTTTCTTGATATTTAGTGTTGATAGGGGCAGGAAGAGCAGAAGGTATGGACCATGTAGAGTCTTTGAATTCACTCAAATAAATATCTCCACCGTTTTTTCTACCTACATAAATGTAAAGTTTTTTTCCGTCGGGAGATACTGCTATTGTAGCGTCGTGGTATTTTGTATTAATGGGTGAGCCAATGTTTTCTGCTTTTCCCCAAATACCATTATCATTTTTATGAGCTATATATATATCTTCATATGAGCGTCCATATTCATCAACGTCTTTTGGATCTGAAGTTGGTCTTCGAGAAGTGAAAAATAGGGTTTTTTCATCGGCTGTGATAACAGGACTGTGATCGATGTATTTACTATTAACTTTTTGTATATTAACAACCATTCCACCGACAAAGTTTTTTATTAAATCTTTACCGTCATTGCATTCTTGAATTCTTTTATCAGCATCTCCTAGCCAAAGTTTCTTATCCTTTCCTGTATAACTTTTTTTGAATTGATTGTAGTAACCTATTGCTTTTTTAAATTGTAAGCGGAATTGGTACCCTTGTCCAATTCTATAAAGAATAATTTCAGATACAAGACTATCTAATTTGTATGCTTTTTTATAAAATTCTAATGATTTGAAATTGTTATTTGCATAGTAGTAACAAATTCCTATTTTAAAATTAAGTTCGGCATTATTAGGATTTAATTCCTCTGCTTTTAAATAATTTTCTAGGGCTTTATCGTACCAATCTACACCATCGTCGTAATAATCGCCCCCCGTGTATAGGTATTTTACTGCGGTATCGAAGTCTTCTTTTGATTTAAAATTTTCTTCTTTGAAATCAATGTTAGTTTGAGCTATAGAGATAATGTTAAATAGGATAACTGCTAATACAGTAGAGATAGTTGTCTTCATTTTGCTATTTCATGGTTAAACGTCAAAGATATAAAAAAAGCTTATAAATAAAGAAAATTGCAAGTTGATTTTTATTTTGGAGAATTGTGATGATTAGTATATTAATGAAGGAAAATTTGTTCCTAGTTACATGGCTAGTCTTTAGATAAATAGAAGTATTTCTTTTTACTGATTCGCATGTTTGTTCTTATTTATTACGGGGTTTGCATATATGTTATATGCAATTTCTTTCAGTTTTTCTTTCTCTCCATTAATTTCTGAAATTGATTTTTCTACATATTTATTGAAATTATTTATATCTTCATTTGTGTATTTGTGCTTATATACTGTAGTATTATTTAAGAAGTCAAAAGCTAAATAATTGTAGGGCCAAAGTTTATAATTTTTATATATCTGATGGTCTATTTCATTTATAAAAGAGTTGATAATTTCATTGTTGGAAAGTTCTTTCTGATCAAAATTATTTAAGATTGTGTTTAATCTATTTCCAAAGCCAATATGAATTCTTCCTTTAGGTGCAACAGTGCTGGTTGCTACTGAATGCATATCTTCATTTTCTGTTTTGATATATTTACCTTCAGTTTCAGTAATGTAAGTTTCTTTTATTTTACTTTTGAAACAAGGCTCTAATTCATAAGAAATAGCAACAGGCACAATGGCTAATTCATGTAGTGCTGTAATAATATCACGTCTATCTCCTAGGATCATTTTTAATAAGCCTTGTTGAGTTTTATCATTGCCATCTTTTGTTCTTCCATCCCTTTGGGCAATCCACAACGATTCATTTCTTTCTCGAATTACATTGTTAATATATTTGGCATGTAGAATGAAATTGTTGTACATTTCTATCCTAGTACCGTCTCTTTTAAGTGTAAATACTCGGTTTAATTTACCCAAAACTTTAAAGAGATCGTTTTTCATTAAATTATCGCCTACTGTAATTTCGGTTGTAGGAATACCATTTTGTTGTAATAACAATTGTAAAAATGCTGTGTCTAGAATGATATCTCTATGATTGGCAATAAATAGATGTCCTTTCCCTTTAATATCTTTAATTCCAGAAACCGTTAGTCCATCGGAGGTCTCGCTAATAATGTATTCGAGAAAAGGGTTTGAATATTTTTTTTGAAAATCAGCTATCGTTTTAATTGTTCTGAGTGCCTTAATATTTTCTTCGTGACTTTTTTGAGGGAGTAAGTAAGGTTCAATCTTCTCGAAGTCTTTATTGTTGATAAGCATCTCGATGGCATCTGGTACTTCGGAGTCGATAAACGGTCTTATTTCATCAAATTCTGGACTAATGTTCATTTTTTATAGTAATTTATTTTAAATAATTTTTAGTTAGATATACTTGCAGCACCTAATTGCTTAAGTTTAGACTTTAGAATATCTATTTGTTTATTTGTCAAATTTAAATATATTTTTTCTTTTGCAAATAATGTTTTGACAATTTCAAACTGTTCTTTCGAAGTGTTTGTTGGTTTGCCAGTGTAATTATTAATTGATTCTTGAATTATGATGTAACGTTCGTTGAGCGAGGGTTCTTGATTGCCATTCCGTTTGCTAATACTGGGATTCCCGAATGTCTGAATGTTTAATTTATCAAGATTGAATTGAGTTTCTGTTAACTCTTTGTACAGTCTGATATCGAGTTGGGTTGTCGTATGATATGCATTGATTAATCTTCCTATTTGCTTTTGACTTTGGTCAAGTTCTGTGATAAAATTGCTGTATTCTTTTTCAAAATTTTCAACTTTGTTCTGAAAAGTTATCATTTCTTGATGGTTCTCTTTCTTATGATTAGGGTAAGAAATAATATTAAAGTTTTGATGTAAATTTAAGTCCGATATAATTCCTTTTTTTACAGAATATATTGACAAACTGTATTTCCCTGTAAGAACTAATTGACTTCCGTTTGTGATAATAGGTTGTTGTTTGTTGCTTGTTATTCTAGATTTCGATGTGTATTTCATATCCCAAACTAAACGTTGTAATCCTGATGCGTATTTTTGTGGGATTTGTCGAATAATTTTACCAGATTCGTCTTTAATAACAAATAAAAGATAGCTGTTTTTTTCAAAATCTTCTTTTGTTAAGTCATCGAAATTAGGGTAATAGCGTTCTTTATTTTCCTTTTCTAAAGCACTGTTTTTATCTTGACGTTTTTCTTTTAAACTTTTAGGAGCTTCTTTAATGAAATAAGTGAATGTAACGCCCATTTTAGGATTCTCACCTTTGTAGTATGTGGCACCTTGACCATATAAGTGTCCTGATTGTACAAATTGCAGAGCATCTTTAATTGGGAATAAATAAAAGGGGGATTCCTTAGTTTTATTAATGTTTCTGAGAGGAGAATAATTGTCTAAAATATAAAATCCTCTTCCGAAAGTGGCGAGTACTAAATCATTTTCTCTTTTTTGAATTGAAATGTCTCTAACAGGAATTGTAGGGAGCCCATTTTTTAATTGTTGCCAATTTTGACCGCCATCAATAGTAAAGAAGAGACCAAATTCTGTTCCTAAGAAAAGGAGATTTGGGTTTTTATAATCTTCTACAATTGTATGTGCTATTTGTTTGTTTTCAAGCCCATTATTAATTGCTTTCCATGTTTTTCCTTTATCGAAACTTTTATAAACATAACTATTGAAATCCGAGTTCTTTCTGCCGTCGAAAGTGGCATAAACAACATTCTCGTTCAGTTGCGATGCTCTAACAGATGAAACATAGGTTTTTTCTGGAACGTCTTTTATTGAGCTGACTTTTCTCCAAGTTTTGCCATTATCTTCTGTAATTTGAATGAGTCCATCATCGGTTCCTATGTATATTAACCCTTCTTTTATTGGGGACTCGTCAATGCAAACAATATTCCCGTAGAGCGATGTGGAAGCGTTTTTTGCCACTGCTTCTGGAGTTTGCAATTTCCCCATTACTTTAATCTGATTTCTATCAATTTGACGAGTAAGGTCTGGAGAAATGACAGTCCAAGTATTGCCTTGGTCGTCAGATTTGAAAAGTTTATTAGCCCCAAAATATAATCTGTTATGATTGTGAGGGCTAATGATTAATGGAGCATTCCAATTCCAACGATAAGCCTCTCCAATAGGAGGTTGTGGTTGGATAGCTATTTTCTCACCATTAAGTTTATTGTATCTAACTAACCATCCATATTGAGCTTCTGAATATATTGTATTTGGATCAGTTGGGTCTACTCTAGATTGAAAACCATCTCCTCCAACAGTAGTGAACCAATCTCCATTAATAATGCCATAATTACTAATAGTTCTAGAAGGACCTCCTAGACTATTATTATCTTGAGTCCCTCCATAAACATTGTAGAAAGGAAATGCATTGTCGGTTTCTACTCTGTAAAATTGAGTGATAGGTAAATTGTTGATGTGTCTCCAATTTTCCCCTAAATCAAAAGTTTCGTATAAGCCGCCATCGCAACCTATCATTAATTGTTTTGTGTTTTTTGGGTTAATCCATAAGCAGTGGTCATCAACATGTTTTTCTTTAAGCTCAAATTTAGTCCAAGTTTTTCCTCCGTCTATGGAGTAACGGGAATAGGTGTCCATTGAGTAAAGTTTGTTTACATCTAAAGGGTCACAGTATAAGCGATTATAATATTGAGGGCTAGAGGCTACATATTTGCTCATTTTTTCCCAACTAGCTCCAGAATCAGTACTTCTGAATATTCCGCCTTTATCTTCTTGTGCTTCTACAATAGCATATAGATATGAGCTGTTGATAGGAGAGATGGTTATTCCAATTCGTCCCATTTTTTCAGAAGGTAATCCGTTTTCAATTTTATTCCAAGATTTTCCGGCATCTGTAGATTTATATATTGTACATTCCTTGCCTCCGTCTATTAATGTATAAACTCTTCGTCTTCTTTGATAGCTTGTTGCATATAAGATATTAGGGTTTTTATTGTCGATAATAATGTCGTTTATTCCAGTATTATCACTAATATTTAATATTTTATTCCAAGTTTTTCCGTAGTCTGTTGTTTTAAATATACCACGTTCACCTCCACTGCCCCACAGAGGACCTTGTACAGCAACATAAACATCAGAGTTTCTGGGGTCTATTACAATTCGTCCAATATGTTTTGAGGTTTTTAATCCGACATTCTTAAAAGACTTTCCTGAGTCAAATGAAATATAAATACCATCTCCAAATCCAATTGCTCTTTGACTATTATATTCTCCCGTTCCTACCCAGACAATATTGGTGTTGTTTGGATCTATTTCTACATCGGAGGTGGAGTATGAGCCATAGTTATCGAAAATAGGTTCCCATGTCTGCCCTGCGTTATTGGTTTTCCAAACATTCCCACTAGCTGCTGCTATATATCTTTCGGAGAAATTGTTAGGATTGACTGCAATATCAACAATTCTTCCAGAGGCAACGGCTGGCCCAATACTTCTGAATTTGAGTCCTGAAGTATTAAATTCATTTTTTGATTCTTGTTGACTAAAGGAGAGGATAGTGATAGAGAGGATAGTGATTAAGGCAAAGTATTTTTTCATGATATTTTTATTTTAAGTATAAAGATAAAAAAAGCAAGCTTAAAAAAGCCTGCTTCATGTACTTGTTTTATAATAATAATTATCTAATACTATCTTTTTTGTTCTTTTCTTCGAATAATTTTATTAGTTCTTCGGGTGTAAGACTCATATATTTGATTGAAAGTTTAGCATCATCAACTAAATCACTTTGAGGATATTGATTGATAAAATCTTTGTATGCAAGCTTTGCTTTTGTAGTGTCTTTAATATCATTCTCATATATCATAGCAATTAAGAATTTTGCGTTTGCCGCTTTCTTGAAATTGGGATATTTCTTTATTAAAGATTTAAATTTATGTATAGATTCTCCATATAGATTTATGCTTTTGCTTAGTTGACCGCTCATGTATAAATATTTTGCGGAAAGTGAATCTTTTGGATATTTTTCAATAAACTTTTGATATTCAATGATTGTTTTTAGTGCGATTTTATTGTTGTAAGTGTTTGTGCTATCGTTAAAACATTGTTGTTCTAATTTTGTGATGGAGCTTATCGCTTTTTCTTTTGCTGATTTTGTTGTATTGGAACAAGAAAATGCAATTATAGAAACGAGAATTAATACAGTTGTTTTTTTTAACATTTTTTTTTATTTAGCAGTTCTATATTTATATTTGATATCAACTTTCCCTTTCGAAATAGATGTAAGTTTTCCTTTTATTAATCGTCTTCTAATCGGAGAAATTTTGTCAGTAAATATTTTACCTTCAAGATGATCGTATTCATGTTGGATAACTCTTGCCATAGCTCCATCAAAAGTGTCTTCGTGGTAATTCCATTTTTGATCGTAGTAATGAATTTTTATCTGTGATTTCCTTTTAACATCTTCACGAATATTGGGGACACTCAAACATCCTTCATTAAAAGCCCATTCTTCACCAGATTCTTTAATCACTTGCGCATTAATAAATGCTCTTTTAAAATCTTTAGCCTCAGGGTACTCGTCAGATAGAGGGTCAGCGTCTATTACAAAAACTCTTATAGATTTTCCAATTTGTGGAGCCGCTAAGCCAATTCCATCTGTTTTGTACATGGTTTCCCACATATTCTCTATAAATGTATCAAAATTTTCAAAATTATGGTCGATGTCTTTTGCAACTTTTCTAAGGACGGGATGTCCATATAAATATATTGGTAATACCATTTCTGTTTTTTTTTACAAATTTAAGTCAATTTAATAAAAATAAATTGATTTTTTAGTGATAATTTTTTACAGTCTGTTTGTTATTTATGAAATATTAAAAAAACATTTATTACTGGAGAAATATGTAACCTATTTTTATTTTTATACGTATAAGTGAATGATAACACTTGCTATTCACTTTAAAACTTTTAGCCATGAAAAATTTATACTAAAAATTGTTACATCAGTATTTTTGCTTTGCTAATACTGATTCCTTTAAATTTAATGTCTAGTTCACTTAGCTTTTTGGTAAAACAGCCCAAGTCTATTGAAGGAGGGCATTCATACATTGTAAATGTAACTATTCAAAAACAAGATATTTCTGGTGTTTCTAAGTTTCAGGTGGAGTTGCCTGATGGATTTGCTATTAAAGCTATAGAAACTTCGGGGGCTAGTTTTATTAGAGATAATAATATTGGCAAATTTGTTTGGATTAATTTACCCAATGAGTGTGGGATAAATATTTCTTATCAATTGAATGTACCTATAGATGTAGAGGATGAGTACAAGATTACGAGTACGTTTTATTATTTGATTGGAAATGATAAGAAATCAGTATCTTATAATTCTTTTGTTGATGCAGAGAATTGTAGTGGGATTTTATCCTTACAGGAAATTAATACGTTACTGAAAATTAATCCTGATAAAGATATTTATTATAAAGTTCAGTTAGGGGCATTTACGGATTTACTAGATTCTGGATTAATACAAACTATTTATAGTGGTAATAAGCCTATAGAAATTGATTATAGTAATGGAAACTATATTTATACAGTAGGTCTTTTTCATAATTATTATGAAGCTAAGATTTATCAAGAATCTTGTGGGGTAAAAGATGCATTTTTAGTTTTATTCTATATGGGGAAAAGGATTGATAAGAATATGGCTTTGGAAATTTTAAATCATTAATTACTTTCGTAAATTTGTCCATCGGATATAACAGATTCTATATCATCAAAAAATACAATACTTGCCAATCCTGTCCTTTCGTTAATTGCAATAATCCCTAATTCGTTTGTCGAGGTAGTTTTGGATATGTTAAGAAAATAACATTCCTCACCTATATACACTAATAATTGATTCTTAGTTTTTGATAGTATTTTGTCGAATTGTTCTTTTTTCATTTCTTTTGAATAAATGAGTATTACTTAGGATATACTCTTCATTATTAATAACGCTTAATATTATAAAAAGATTGCACATGCCATGCCTAAAATTTATAATGTTGGTGTTATTAATTCGGTTCTAGAATACAATTGTGTAGTGTTTCTTTGTATATGATAGCCAAAAAGAACGATTTAACAAGATCAATAATTTATGATTAATTGGCATTGTTTCAATCTTATTTGAGGTGTTTAATTGTCTGATATTTATGGGGTTGATATAATTATTCCTTACATATTTTGTTGTCAAAGGCTTAGGAATATTAATGGAAATATTAAAAAAAGAGAGCTTAATTTTTTTTAAAATTAAGCTCTCTTTTTAAATTGTTATATTATTCTAATAATATGTTAGCCTATTATCTATAATGTTTGCATTTTCTTTAATTGCATTTATAGCTTGATAATTAACTCTATTATTAAATTCGTTATAGAGTTTTAATTCTTCAGATTCTGGTGTTGCTTTATCAGTTATTGTTTTTTCAGATACTTTTATAGCGTATACGCCATTGTTTCCTTGAATTGGAGAGACAAGTGTATTTGCAGGATTATAAAGAGCTTCTGCAATCACTTTTAATTCAGGACCTGCACCAGGAATGGAATAAGAATTGAACGTAATCTTATCTGCCTTTTGAACTTTTAATTTTAGATTTTCAGACATTATTGCAATGTTGTCATTTTGAGCTTTTTTGAATTCGCTTTCGATAAGTTCAGCTTTCTTTTGATTGATAACATAATTTTCGATACTTGCTTTTGCTAATTCAAAAGGAGTTGTTCCTTTCTCTCTGATTTCTGTAAGTTCAGCAATGACATATTTATCACCAAATTTAAAAACTTCTTCCGAAATGGTATTAAGTTCGTTTTTGTATGCCCAACGAATTAATTCTCTAGAGCCTTCAAGACCTGCAATATTTCTATCTGTCTTCTTTAAATTATTGGCTACTCTAGGAACTAATTTTTGTTCTTCAATTGATTTGTCAAATTGTTCCTTTGTTCTGTTTTCTCCAGCAAATTTACTTGCTAAATTATATACATAAGCGTCTGTTTGTTCGCTAGGTTCAATATTAGCAGTAAGGTAACCTACTTCTACTTTTTTGTTTTTTGTGCCAAGATTTAGTACTTCAATTATATGTAATCCAAATTGAGATTCAGCAACAACAATATCACCTTTTTTTGCATTGAAACAAGCTTTCTCGAAAGGTTTTACCATTTGTCCTTTTTGGAACCAGCCTAAATCTCCACCTTTTACCGCAGATCCCCCATCTTTAGAGTATTTTTTGGCTAATTCAGCAAAGTCTGCTCCATTTTTAAGTAGTTCTTGTAGACTATCGCTTAATGCAAGAATTTTAGAAGCTGGCATATCTTGTGATGGTTGTAATAATATATGTCGAGCTTCAGCAGAATCAGGAAGTTCTTTAATATCTATTAATTTAGCTATTTTGTATGCATTATTTTCTTCGTAGATATTAGTAACTGCACCAGTGTCTGCAGAAAACATAAATGTGTCTATTCTAGCTGGTAATTCTCCTTGAGCATAATAAGTATCATTAAAAGGTTCGTCAGAATTTAAATTGATATATCTTTTGGTATCTTTTTCTGTTGCAAATTCTTCTTTATTTTTTTCTAACCAAGCTTTTGTATTTTCTTTATCTTCGGCAGAAGGCTTGATGTCAAAAGTGACATAAGTAATATTTCTAGATTCATTTTGCTTAAATTTATAAAGATTTTCATCGTAATACTTTTTTAAATCTGAATTATTGAAACTGATATCCTCATCTTTAACTTCTGAATATTTTTTAGCTAAGAATTCAAAATTTACACTTTCATTATCCGCTTTAACTTCATTTTCAATATCAATTTTATTTGCATAAAATCCTTTTTGAATTAAAGTATTATATTTTGTAGCAATTTTATTCATTACTAAACCTTTCTCAAAAGCTACCCAAGAAGCACGAGCATTTCCAGAAGGGTCTTGGTCGAGGTTTTTCAAAAATGTAACGACCCTAGTTTTATCGAATATCTTAGTGTTTGGGTCTTGAAAAATTTGAATTTGTTTAATCTGAGGGTCAATATATTTCCCTTTGACCATATCTTCTAATTCCTCAGGACTTACACTTAATCCTAGAATGTTGTATTGGTCATCCATAGTGTATTGAATAACGAGAGCCTCCCAAGCTTGGTCGTATATTCCTTCCATCGTTTTCGGATCTACAGCGTCTTTTCCTGTATTACGTTTTGTGTTTTCTACAAACTCGTCTACTTTGGCTTGGTATTCTTGAAGCGTTACTTCATATCCTTTAATTTCGCCAGCGATAGGCTTAGAATTACTATTCCCTTTCTTTAAAAAGTCACCTAAAATAAATGCAAGAAGTGATGCTGCAATAACTACAGCTACTAGAATGCCTGCTTTATCTCTAATTTTTTGTAATGTTGCCATTTTATACTATTTACTTTTTTACAAATTAAGCGACGAAGATAATAAAAAATATTACTATAAGGCTTGTTAGGCTTGGATAATTTTGAATATTTATTGAATATTGGTTAAACTGGTTTTGTGTTGTGTTAAACTTATTTATTGATTGTTAAGTGTATTGCGTCTATTCTGTTGTTATTTACATCGGTTATTGAAAATGTAAACGTCTCTGTTTCAATAATTTCGTTTAATTTGGGGATGTTGTTGTGTAAAGATAGGATATAACCCGCGAGTGTTTCGTACTCATCTGATTCTGGAATATTAAATTGATATTTTTTGTTTAAGTAATCGATTTCTAAACGAGCAGAGAATTGATATTCGGAATCATTAATCTGAATTTCTAACTCATTTTCTTGGTCAAATTCATCTTCAATTTCTCCAAAAATTTCTTCAATAATATCCTCAATTGTTACTATGCCTGCTGTGCCACCAAATTCATCAACAACTATGGCCAAACTTTTATTCTCGTTAGTTAATTTAGTTAATAATTTCTCAGCAGACATGCTTTCGGGTGCAATGGGAATATTTAAAGTAATGTTTTTAATGTTTTTTGGATTGTTGAAAATTTCTAAAGTATGGGTATAACCGATAATATTATCTATGGATTCTTTATATATCAATATTTTAGAGAATCCAGATTCGATAAAAAGCTGTGTTAATTTTTCGATAGATTCATTCTGTTCGATAGCAATTATTTCTGTTCTAGGAATCATGCAATCTCGAAGTTTAATGTCGGAGAAGTCTAGAGCATTTTGGAACAATTCTACGTCTATTTCTTGTTTATCGTCTCCAATATGTTCTTTTTCTTCTTCAGATAAAAAAAGGCTATCAATATCCACTTTTCTAAAAACAGAGACTTCTTGGTCTAAATCCTTCTTGGGAGCTACTATTTTTAGAAAGAGATTGGAAACTATTATAGAAAATTTCGCAATAGGGTAGAGGATGATAAAAAAGAAAATTAGTGGTAATGAGAAAATATTAAGAAAAAAATTAGGGAGAATTCTAAAAATAGTTTTCGGTATAAATTCGGCAAAAACAAGAATAATAAAGGTAGAAATAAGTGTTTCTGTTAAAAGTAGTAAACCATTGTTTTTGATAAAGATTTCTAGATAAGGGTGTAAAATAATCGCGGTGAAGATACTATAAATAACTAAGGCAATATTATTTCCGACAAGCATTGTGGCAATGTACTGAGATGCATTATCGTAAAAAATACTGATGATTCCAGTAAAAGATTTTCGTTGTTTTTTGTCGAGTTCAAATTTTAATTTATTTGAAGCAACAAATGCGATTTCCATTCCGGAAAAGAATGCAGAAAATAAAATAGCTAGAATAATGATAAGGTAGTTATTCATTTTCTTTCATAGTTGTATTATTTTTTTTGCGAAGTTGCCTTCTAAAAGTATACATTAATAATGAAACAAAGAGCATTATTAAAAAAACACTACCGTTCTTAATATCGTTTTTATACCATTGCTGGACAGCTGCGAAAAGAGAGATTGCTGATATTAGCAACCATAAATATTCTAAAAGTATTCCTGCTTTACTTTTCATTTTTAATTGTTAAATTTTAATCAAAATTAAGTAAATTAGTTTGAAATTGAATGGTCTAAAAATATTATTTAATCAATTCTTAAAAAAAAGATATTAGATACAATATAGTATAGGTTTTCTCGTTACTATTTTTTATTTATATTTGTATCAATTTTAAAGTAAGACAGAATGTATAAATTATCTATAATAGTATTACTCTTTGGACTATCTACTGTTGTTTTTTCACAAGATATAATTGATAATCCAAGACCCATAACAACTGCTGTTCCATTTTTAACTATTGCACCCGATTCAAGAGCAGGAGGCATGGGAGATGTTGGTGTAGCAACTACTCCTGATATTAATTCGATAAAATATAATGTTGCTAAATATCCATTTGCAGAAAGTGATTATGGTGTGTCGATATCGTATACCCCATGGTTAAGGAAACTAGTTGGCGATATTAATTTGTTATATATTTCGGGATATAAAAAGATAGATGAACGGCAGGCAATATCTTCTTCATTAACTTACTTTGCCTTAGGGGAGATAACAACAACTGATGATCAAGGTAACGAAATGAAAGTTATTAATCCAAACGAATTTGCTTTTAAATTTGGATATAGCCGTTTATTAACTGATAATCTATCGTTGGGTGTATCTTTGGGATATATTTATTCTGATTTGACAGGTGGAATAAGTAACAGTGCTACAGAGGCAACCGCAGGGCAGTCTTTTGCTGCCGATGTTGGTGTATTTTATAATAAGGATATTAAAGTATCAGGAAAAGATGCTAATTATGCGTTTGGGTTAAGTCTCTCAGATATCGGAAATAAAATGTCATATTCAGGAGGTATAGAGAAAAATTTTATACCAACAACTATGCGTTTGGGCGGAGCTTTTACAATTGATATTGATGATTATAATTCAATAATGGGCTCTGTAGAATTTAGTAAATTATTAGTACCCACACCACCTATTTATTATAATAAAGGAGATGTGATGGAAAATGGAGATACAGCTGATGTTGGAGGTGAATATATTGAGTTTGGGAAAAGTAATGATATTTCAGTAGGAACGGCTATGTTTCAGTCTTTTAGTGATGCTCCAGGAATGTTGCAGTCGGATGGGACAAGAAGTGTTGCCCAAGAAGAGTTGAAAGAGGTGATGTGGGGAGTGGGCTTAGAATATTGGTATGCTAAGCAATTTGCTCTTAGAGGAGGTTATTTTCATGAGTCCATGATGAAGGGGAATAGAAAGTTTTTTGCTGTAGGTGTTGGATTAAAATATAATGTATTTGGATTAGACTTTGCTTATTTGATTCCTAGCGGAAATAATAGTCCGTTAGATAATACCTTACGTTTTACAATTAGTTTCGATTTTGCTAATGTAGAAGCTGCAAAATAAAGAAAATACATATAAGATAGTTAAGCCTTAGGATAATTGATATAAATTTTCTTAAGGTTTTTTTATTTCATAAATTTACAGAATGAATTTTAGAATAGGAGAGGGCTTTGATGTTCATGAGCTTAAAGAAGACGAAAGCCTAATAATTGGAGGCGTGGAGCTAAATCATTATAAAGGTACTGTTGCACATTCTGATGGTGATGTTTTGATACATGCCATTTGTGATGCTCTACTTGGTGCTGCAAACATGAGAGATATTGGCTTCCATTTTCCTGATACATCACAAGATTTTAAGAATGTAGATAGTAGGGTGTTATTGAAAAAAACATATCAATTATTAAAAGATGAAGATTATAAAATTTCAAATATAGACTCGACAATTTGTTTACAGAAACCAAAGTTAAAAGATCATATTGAATTGATGAAAGAAAGTTTGTCAGCAGTTTTAGGCGTAGAAACGAATCAAGTTTCTATAAAAGCAACGACTACTGAAAAATTGGGATTTGTTGGGAGAGAAGAAGGTATATCAGCAAGAGCTGTAGTTTTAATATTCAAATAAAAGCGATATGAAAAAGACAGTTGTTATTAGTGCAAGTTTAAAGCCTTATAAATATTCGAATAAAGTAGTTTGCCTCCTTTCTGATAATGAATATGAGGTTGTGGCAATTGGTGCGAAGAATGGAATGATTAAAAATATAGAGGTGCTGACGGAAAAAATTTCGGTGAGAGAGGTTGATACTGTAACTCTATATCTATCGGCCCAAAAGCAGGTAGAGTATTACGATTATATTTTGGGGCTGAGACCCAAAAGAATAATAATGAATCCTGGTGCTGAAAATGATGAATTAAAAGTTTTAGCAGAAAATAGTAATATCGAAGTTGTTGAACATTGTACCTTAATAATGCTAAATATGGGAATTTATTAATAAAATTGAAGTAAAAATAAATGCAAAAATATGGTTTGATAAGAAGTGGAATTTACCCTGCGCTTTTTTTAATTTTACTTTGGTTCATCAAAATTGGTGAATTTTATTTACATCAAGATTGGTATTCTTGGGGAATCTTACCTAGAAGCATAAGTGGTTTAAAAGGGATCTTATTTTCTCCTTTGATACATGGTAGTTTTAATCATTTGCTTTCTAATTCAGGGCCTTTGATTATTCTTCTTACCGCAATTGTTTATTTTTATAAAAAAATTGCTTTAAAAATATTTTTATTTAGCTATTTATTTGTTGGATTATGGGTATGGGTTTTAGCGAGAGAAAGTTATCATATTGGGGCGAGTGGATTAATTTATTCTTTTTTTGGTTTTTTGTTGTTCATTGGGATTCTACGTAAGCAAAAAGCGATGCTCGCAATTAGTTTAATCACAATCTTGTTTTACGGAAGTTTAATTTGGGGCGTTTTGCCGCAATCCCCTCATGTTTCATGGGAAAGTCATTTGTTTGGATTCTTTACAGGGATAATTTTAGCCTATTATTTTAAAGAAAATAAAAGTCCTTTTGAGAAAGATAATCCCATTATTAATGATGATCAGAAGTATAAGAATGACTTTTGGAATGATGTAATAGAAAAGTAATAAACCTTTAATAATTGATATGTTAATATTAGTAATATTATTATATTTTTCATTTCCCCTTGTAGTGATAAACTTAATTAATAGATTCCCTAT
>Ga0256842_1000589_pt1 | contig 31918 bp, 29 predicted proteins | sample 4559240metaG_FD_185973 | JGI IMG/M metagenome (GOLD analysis project Ga0256842, IMG submission 185973) | Hydrothermal vent microbial communities from Guaymas Basin, Mexico - 4559-240 | ecosystem: Environmental > Aquatic > Marine > Hydrothermal vents | place: Mexico: Guaymas Basin | collected... | reverse complement strand
CCTAAACCAAATTTCACAAATTGCACACTTTAAAATATACTAATATCAGTTTTCTCAGTAAATAATTCTAAAGCCTTCAATCCTAATAATGAATTTCCATGATAATCAAGCCCTGGTGACCAAACTGAAATTACAAATTGATGAGGCATAATAGCAACAATTCCACCTCCTACACCTGATTTACTTGGTAAACCTACTCTAAAAGCAAAATCTCCTGCAGCATCATAAGTTCCACAAGTAAGTAAAATAGAGTTTAATCGTTTTGTTCTTGACTCGCTAGTAATTCTTTTTGCTGTAATAGGATTATATCCTTGATTTGCTAAAAACAATGTAGCTGCAGTTAATTCTTCACAACTCATAGCAATAGAACATTGATGGAAATAGAAATCTAAAACATCTTTTGGTTCATTATCTAAATTATTAAAATCTTTTATGAAATTAGCCAAAGCAACATTTCTATAGCCAGTTTCAGCTTCTGATTTAGCAACTTTTTCATCGAAATTAATATTTTCACAATTACAGAGCTCTCTAATGAATTTTAGTATAGATTCCTTGCCGTTTTCATACTCAGAAAGTATAATATCTGATACAACTAAAGCCCCTGAATTAATAAATGGATTTCTAGGTACTCCATTTTCACTCTCAAGCTGAATTAATGAGTTAAATGATGTCCCTGCAGGCTCTTTCCCTACCCTTTTCCATAATGTTTTACCTTCTATATTTATAGCCATAGTAAGGGTAAACAACTTAGAGATACTTTGGGTTGAAAACTGTTTTTTACTCTCTCCAATTGTGTATAATCTATTATCGACTGTTCGTAAAGCCATAGCAAAGTTATCATTTGCAACTAAAGATAATTCAGGAATGTAATCAGCAACTTTCCCTTTTTCTTTAATCCCTTTAACTTCTTCATATACTTCATTAAGAATCTTTTGATAATCCATTTTACTCCCAAAATAGAGTTATTTTTAGTTAATATCATAGTTCAGTTATAATGTTAAGCATTATTATTAGTTTTATTTAATTTCTCTCCATTTTGATACTATATGGTATTAGTCATTCCCTGCTTAACAGGCTATATTTATTTAATATTTAAAAGTGAAAACCGTAGAGGCTGGATTTTCCTGCCCAAGGGTTGAACGACAATTTTTAGACTTAAGGCTAAAAATTAACAAGTAAAAAACTTGTTTTTATACGGAAACGGGTTCTGCGACTACATAACCCAAAAGCGTGGTTTTCGCTACAATGTAGTCTTGCGGTTTCCTACTTATTAAACCAACCAAATAAAGCATGGTTAGTAGTTTGCCTCATCATATCAACGATAGATTCAGTAAGAGGAATATGTTTAGGGCAAACTTGAACACAGTTTTGAGCATTACCACAGTTGCCTATACCATTATCACCCATTAGAGCTTCCAATCTTTCTTCTTTTAAGTATTCGCCTTGTGGATGAGCATTAAAATATCTTGCTTGTGAAATAATTGCAGCACCAACAAATGCATCATCAGCCTTTTCTACATTAGGACAAGCTTCTATACAACAACCACAAGTCATACATTCTGAAAGTGTATAACGCATATCTGAATTTTTAGGAGATTGCTGAGGAGCTAAATCTCTGTTTTGATAAGTACCAATACCAGTTATAGTTTTAGTTGTTTCATCATAGATTAATTCATCACTAGCAATAATAGCATCTAATTTAACCTGTTCTAACTCATGTTCTGTGAGTTGTTTTGCTGAAATTTGAACTTCTTGATGTTGAAATATGCCATCAAGAGGAGTCCAAGCTTTAACTTGCTTTAATCCATCAAACATTCTTTGTCTATCAACTTGTAAATCTCTTATTACAGGAAATTTACTCAGAGGCTCAAGTGTAATTGTTTTACTTCCAGTTTCTTCAATAATGTATTTAATAAGTGCAGAACAAGCTTGCCTAACTTTACCATTAATAATCATAGTACAGCTACCACAAACTTCTTCTAAGCATGAAGACTCCCAATTTACAGGAGTTGTCATCTTTCCATTTGCCATTTTAGGATTTTTCTGAATATGCAATAACGCAGAAATAACATTTAATGTTTCATAATATTCAACATCAAACTCTTCCCAATATGAATTATCTTTTTCAGATAATTGTCTCTTTATTTTAAATCTAATATTATCAGCCATTATTCCCCCTATTTATTTTTAGAGTAATTTCTTAAACGAGGTTTAAGATATTTAACATCAACGTCTTCATATTCAATAACAGGATTATTATCTTTGTCTAAATGAGCCTTAGTTGTTTTTAAGAATTTTTCATCATTTCTTTCTGTATAATCAGTTCTTAAATGAGCACCTCTACTTTCTTTTCTTTGTCTTGCACCTTCAGCAATAACTCTTGCCATATTAAGCATTAAACCTAAATGGTAAGCCATTTGAAGCTCTAAGTTATAGTTATCAAATTTTGTATCATTTAAGCCAATTTTATGATATCTATCTTGAAGTTTTTGTAGCTCTTCACCAACTTTTGTAAGCCCTTCTTCGTTTCTAGAAATATGAACATATTTAGACATCAACTCACCCATTTCATCAAAAATTTGAAACACATTTTCTCTACCATCAGACTTTTTAAAACCATCATAAATTGCTTCAACTCTTTTAAGCTCATTTTTAAATACAGCGTCTGGAGTTTCAGTGTAATGAGATGATAGACCTTCAATATATTCAACCATTTTAGGACCAGTATATAATCCTGCCCAAGTTGCTGATAATAATGAATTGGCACCGAGTCTATTTGCTCCATGATACTGATACTCTGCTTCACCAGCAGCAAACACACCAGGTAATGCAGTCATATGATTACTGTCTATCCACATTCCACCCATTGAATAGTGAATTCCAGGATAAATAATCATAGGTTTTTTTGCAGGATTACTTCCAGCAAATTTCTCATATATTTCAACAATAGCACCTAAACGATACCTAAGTCTCTTTTCAGGAATACCAGTTGCTTGCTCTGTTAAATCAAGATAAACTTTATTTTCACCATTGATTCCCATACCCATATTTACACATATTTTATAAATATTTTGAGATGCAACATCCCTAGGAACTAAATTACCATAAGCAGGGAACCACTCTTCTAAGAAATAGAATCTATCTTTCTCAGGGATAGTTTCTGGTGGTCTTTTATCATTTTTATCTTTTGGTACCCAAACTCTACCACCTTCACCTCTTGCAGATTCAGACATTAATCTAAGTTTATCTGTACCAGGCATAGTTGTTGGGTGAATTTGAACAAATTCACCATTAGCATAATGTCCACCTTGTGCCAAAATAGCCCCAGCACCTGTTCCGTGGTTTTCAATAGAGTTTGTTGATTTACCCCAAATCATACCGGGGCCTCCTGTTGCTAAAACAACAGCATCAGCTTTCATTACTTGAAGTTTCATTGTTCTAAGATTCATTACAACAATACCTCTTGCAACTTGATTGTCATCAAGAATAGCTGATTGAAAATCATGGTATTCATATTTAGTTAATTTTCCATATCCAAAAATATTACCAGCTTCTAATCTTCTTAATTGCTCATCTAGAGCATATTCTAATTGCTGACCAGTTGAAGCACCTGAAAAATAAGTTCTTCTTTTTTTGGTACCCCCAAATCTTCTAGCATCTAAACGACCTTCTGAAGTTCTAGTAAAAGGAACGCCCATTCTATCATACATTGCAATAATACCAGGAGCAGCTTTAACCATTTTCCATGGCAATTCTTGGTTAGCTAAAAAGTCACCACCATAAATTGTATCATCAAAATGTTCCCAAATACTATCTCCCTCTCCTAGTGTATCAAGAGCAGCATTAATTCCACCTTGAGCACAAACAGAGTGAGCTCTTTTAACAGGTAATAATGCAACTAAATCTACATCATATCCAGCCTCACAAATTTTTATTGCAGCCATAGCCCCAGCAAGGCCTCCACCAACTACAATTGCTTTTGTTCCTTTTTTAGCCATACTAAAACTCCTACTATATAAATCAAGTAAAACTTATTAAATCAGAAACTTCATACCACTATTTGGCTTAACAGTCAAATATTTTTTAATTTTACTTAAAAAATGATTTTAATTATTAGTTTTAGTAATATACCTAATGTTAATACTTATTTTTTATATTATCTTATCAAAAGATTCATCTAAAATTTTTCTAAGTACCTTAACATTAGCATTCATAGTACTTATCATATTTTTAATATAATTCAAATCTATTTCAATTTAAAACTAGACAGAACTTTTAAGTGCTTGACACACCTCTCAAGTAGTTCTTTTTTCAATTAAATTATCTAAAAATCAGCTTAAAAGTTCAAAATAGTTGCATTTTTGATTAAAAAAATAGTAATATTCTTGAATAATACTAAATTTAATGTTAAATTTATTTAGCATTTTACTAGGAGGCTTGTGAAAATAGATGAATTTGAAAAAAATTTACTATTTTTTGTAAGAAATAGTGAAGAAAAGATAGTACATACAAATGTTGCATATTACCTCGGACTTAGTACTCAAGAAACCAAAAAGCATCTTGAAGCACTTGCAGATACAGGAACACTAATGCTTGATAGCGATGATGATGGTAATTTATTCTATTATATGCCCAATGTTCCAAGAAAACTTGATGAAGAAGTATTAAAATCATATTTTTTTGGCATCAACAAAGTAGAAAATAAACCTATAAACCCAAATGTAAGAGTAAGGTCAAATAGTCAAACTAGGCAATGTCCATATTGCATGGAACCAATAAGACCAAATGCTAAAAAGTGTAAACATTGTGGAGAAATCATAGATGTAACCTTGCTTAAAAAAAACAATGGAGCTCTAAACAAGAAAAATTTTCCTCATATACTTCATTTCTTTTTAAGTGTTTTTACTAGTGGTGGATGGATTATTATTTGGATACTAGCCTATATATTTAGAGATAAAGATAAGTATAATTAATCTACTCCTATAGAGCTTATTTGTTTAAAAATATTCTTATACATTTAACATACTAATTCTAAACATCAAATAAATATACCGTGTTGAGCACGGCATTACCAAAACTCTTCAATATAAAAATGGAGATAAATAAAATAAAATAAAAAATAAATTAATTTGACATTTTTAAATATATCATTATAAGTTATTTATATGCTATTTTTTAGGAGATTAAAATGACTATAATTAACAACATTATTGCAAGAGAGATTTTTGATTCACGAGGTAATCCAACAATTGAAGTTGATGTTTATTTAGAAAGTGGAGTTATGGGAAGAGCTGCTGTTCCATCTGGTGCATCAACTGGTGAACATGAAGCTATTGAATTAAGAGATGGTGACAAAAATAGACTTGGCGGAAAAGGTGTTTTACAAGCTGTTGAAAATGTAAATACTATTATTGCTGATGAATTAATAGGTTATGATGCAACTTTACAAAAAGAAATTGACCAATTTATGATTGAAATGGATGGAACACCAAATAAAGCAAAACTTGGTGCAAACGCTATTTTAGGTGTTTCTTTAGCTATTGCAAAAGCATCTGCCGCATCATTAGGTTTACCTCTTTACAGATATCTAGGTGGTGTTGGGGCTTACACTCTTCCTGTTCCTATGATGAATATCCTAAATGGTGGTTCCCATGCAGACAACAATGTTGATATTCAAGAATTTATGATTATGCCCGTTGGAGCAAAATCCTTCAGAGAAGCAATGAGAATGGGCTCTGAAGTATTTCATAGCTTAAAATCAGTTCTAAAATCTAAAGGTTTAAATACTGCTGTTGGTGATGAAGGCGGATTCGCTCCAAATTTAGCATCAAACGAAGACGCATTAAAAGCTATGGTAGAAGCTGTTGAAGGAGCTGGTTATAAAGTAGGTGAAGACATACTTTTTGCAATGGATGCAGCTGCTTCTGAATTTTATGACAAAAAAAAGGGTGTATATATCTTTGAATCAAAAGAAACTACTGCTGACGAAATGATAGAATATTATAAAAACCTTGTTACCAAATATCCAATTATCTCTATTGAAGATGGCTTAGATGAAAATGATTGGTCTGGTTGGGCAAAATTAAATGCAGAACTTGGTAATAAAATTCAAATTGTGGGAGATGATTTATTTGTTACAAATCCTGAAAAACTATTAAGAGGGATAAAAGAAAATGTAGCGAATTCAATTTTGATAAAAGTTAATCAAATTGGTACTCTTACTGAAACAATTGAAGCAATTAACATGGCTAAAAGAAATAACATGACTCCTGTAATTTCACATAGAAGTGGAGAAACATCAGATAACACTATTGCAGATTTAGCAGTTGCTTTAAATACTGGTCAAATTAAAACTGGTTCTATGAGTAGAAGTGATAGAATATCTAAATATAATCAATTATTAAGAATTGAAGAAGAATTAGATATGTTTGCAGTTTACAAAGGAAAACAAACTTTTTATAACTTATTTAAAGGATAAAAGCACTTATAAAGATGCACTCTTGAAAGCCTTTCTGATACTACTAATACTAAATATGAACATATACTCTGATGAAATATCTGTAGAAACTTTTACTTTAACATTTCATGTTTCAAAAACTGCTGTTGTTAATGGAAATCAATACCCAAGAAAATTAGATGATAAAGGATGGATTATCTTTATGCCGGGCTTAGAGATAGCTTATCAATTTAATATAAAAAATCATTTTTTGGCTATAGATGGATATAAAGTAATGCTTGGAAATTATTCTGATTCGAGAGCTCAACATTCAGGTTATTTACAGTTTGGTCCAAGATGGATATTTAATATCACTAAAAAACTAGATATTAATTTAGGAATAGGTCCATTATTCTTTTTTAGAAAATCTTGGCGAGAATTTGATAATTATTCAGGAAATGCTGTTTTAAAAGAAAAATATGGCTATGAGTATATAATTTTTATTTTTGGAGATATTGATATCAGGTATAAAATCAATAAAAATTTAAAAATTGTATGGGGTATAATTCCTGCAATCCCCTACTCTATTGCAAATACTCTTGGAATTGTTTATGAATTTTAATATTAAATTTTTTATAATTCTTGCTTAGTTTCATCATTTGACGCAAGAATAGTATAAACAGCATCTCTAAGTTCATTGCCATTACTGTATGCCTTAACAACCCCTCTATAAACTAATGAAATGGTACCTCTTTCCTCTGAAACAACAATTACTATAGTGTCAGTAGTTTCAGAAATACCTATTCCTGCCCTATGTCTTGTACCAAAATGAGCTGGAATATTTCTATTTAAAGAAAGTGGTAAAAATGCACTTGCATAAGCAATTCGGTCATCGATTATAATTACAGCTCCATCATGTATTGGTGAATTATGATGGAAGATTGCCTCTAATAACTCTTTTTTTACATTAGAATCAATAGGCACCTGTCCTGTTACTCTATCTTTAAGTTCCGCTTCTAATTGAATTAAAATTAAAGCTCCAATTTTTTTCTTGGATAGAGTCTGTACTGCTTTTGAAAGCTCATCTACAGATTCTAACTTATTATTTTTACTATTGTGCCTTGAAATTAAATTATTTTTACCAATTTTGGCCAAAGTTTTCCTAATATCATCCTTAAATATAATAACAATTATCAATGCTAAATAATGTGAAAATGTAGAAAACACCCAAGTTGCTGTAGTTAATCCCAAGAATGAAAATAATATGTAACTAAAATATATAAAGAAAAGCCCAAATAAAACAGGTATAGCTTCTGTTCCTTTTAATAAGTATAAAAAAAAGTATATAATAATAAATATAACAAAAATATCTAAAAAATTTACAAGTATGTGTGACAAGTCTGCTTTAAAGAATTCATTATTAATTATTTGTATTAAATTATCTATCATACCTCAAAAAAAAAGTTATTGTTATTTATATGTTTAGTTTCAATTAAAGTCAAGATTTTTTAGTTTGCAAGCTCAATTATTTCAGAATTTAACTCTATTTTTAATATTTTTAATGCTGCAAGATGTAATTGAGAGATTCTAGACTCTGTTAATCGCATTTCTTTACTAATTTCTTTAAGGTTCATTTCCTTTAAGTAATGCATTTCAATAACCTTTCTCTGCTTAGGGTTTAAGTTAGATATTTTACTGCTTAAATATTTATTCCTAAGCTTTGTCTCATAATTTTCTTCTGGAGTTTCCTGCCTATAATCTCTTAACTCATAAGATTTATCTGAATTTGGATAAAAATCTTTTAAATTAACATAAAAAGCTCTTTTAATTGTAGTTAGATATTTATAATACTCTTCAACATTACTAAATGATAACTCCTCAGCAATTTCAGTATCAGTAACTTTTCTCCCCAATCGTCCCTCAAGCCTTGATATTGCTTTTTGAACAGAATTAACTTTATCTCTCATAGAACGAGGAAGTTTATCCTGACTCCTAATGTAATCAAGCATTGCTCCTTTTATTCTTATTTCAGCATATGATTTTAAATTTTTAGACTTTTCGAGATCAAATTTTGAAATTGCATCCAATAAACCAATATAACCATTTGATACTAAATCTCCGAATTCAATCATTCTACGACTTGAATAATACATTTTATAAGCAATCATATTAACAAATGGATTCATTAATTTTACAATACCATCTAAATCTTTCTTCTCTAAGTAGTTCAATAGCCTTAAATTTTTCTCTTTCCTTGCAATCTTTCTAGAATCCTTACTCATGATATTCCCCTCATAAAATTTATAACACTTAGCTATTAAGCAATATCTTTTCCATATTTAACAGTTTGACAAATCTCTTTATTTTAGTACAACACCACTATAAATCGCTATAAAATAACGAGTATAAAAATACATACTGAGTACAAAATCACCAATTGACTTAAACCAACTTTTATAGATAATTTGATACAGGAATTGATATTATTAAAATTTTAATAATTAATGGGGTTTTATGAACAAAGAAAAAAAAGCTATAAATATTGTAGGAGCAGGACTTTCAGGAACCGAAATTGCCTTATATTTTGCAAATAAAGGATTCAATGTTAATCTTTATGAATCTAAAAAAATAAAAAAAACTCCTGCACAAACAAGTAATAATTACTCTGAATTAGTTTGCTCAAATTCATTTCGAGGTCTAACAAATGCTGTTGGTGAATTAAAAAATGAACTATTTATTTTAAACTCAGAATTAATGAATGCTGCACAAATAACAAAAGTTCCTGCCGGAAATGCTCTTGCGGTAAATAGAGAAGATTTCTCTAAACTTCTTACTCAAAAACTAGAATCTCATAAAAACATAAAAATAATAGAAAAAGAGTTTATTAAAATAAATGATAATGAGATAACCATTATTGCAACAGGCCCTTTAACTTCTGATAAATTGATCAATGAATTAAAAACTAGAATTGAAATAGGTAATTTACACTTCTATGATGCAATTGCTCCAATTGTTGATGCATCAACAATAAATTATGATATTGCATTTAAAGCCTCCAGATGGCAAAAAGGAGATGAATCAGAAGGTGATTACATAAACTGTCCTCTAAATAAAGAAGAGTATGAAGATTTTATCGAAGAAATGCAAGGTGCTCAAAGAGTAGAATTGCATAGTTTTGAAAAATATTTTGAAGCTTGTTTACCGGTTGAGGTTATGCAAGAGAGAAGCTCTGAACAACTTAGATATGGTCCTATGAAACCTATTGGATTATTTGACCCTCGATATCCAGGCAAAAGATTTTATGCTGTTGTTCAATTAAGAATGGAAGACAAAGAAGGAAAATATTATAATATTGTTGGATTCCAAACTAAATTAAAGTATCAAGAACAAAAAAGAGTTTTTAGAAAAATTCCCGGACTTGAAAATGTAAAATTTATAAGATATGGTTCTATACATAGAAATACATTTATCAATGCCCCTAAAATACTTAATGATGACTTATCAGTAAAGGGATATCCTAATTTATATATTACAGGACAACTGTCTGGTGTAGAAGGATATGTTGAATCAATTGCAATGGGAATGCTAACAGCTATAAGCATCTATAATAGACTAAACGGTAATAATAATTTTACTTTCCCTACACAAGATACTGCATTAGGAGCCTTATATTATCACTTAAGAAATACGACTAAAACTAATTTTCAACCCTCAAATATAAATTTTTCTTTATTCTCAGGTATTCCTCTTCCTAGAAAGATAAAAAAGAAAGAAAAAAATGCCCTTAGACTTGAATATGCAACAAATAAATTTAAAGAATGGGTAAATTCTCAAAAGATTTTATAAAGAAAACCTATTTTTTGGGTATTTAAAAGGGAAAGTTAAATTATTAACGAATCTTGATTGTAGCTATAGAAATCAATGCTAAAATTATTGCAACTATCCAAAATCTTACAATAATTTTATTTTCATGAAGACCCATTTTTTCAAAATGGTGATGTATAGGCGCCATTTTAAAAACTCTGACTTTTTTAGTTTTATAAACTCCTACCTGAATCATTACACTTAAAGCTTCCATTACAAATATTCCACCTAAAACAACCCCAATAAGTTCATTTTTACTCATAACCAAAAGTGAACCAAACGATGCTCCTAATGCAAGTGAACCAACATCTCCCATAAAAATCTGTGCAGGATATGTGTTATACCATAAAAATCCTACTCCCGCAGCAGTAACAGTTAAAGCAAAAATAGCTAGCTCCCCTACTCCTGAAATATATGTAATATGCAAATACTTTGCAATAATACTATGTCCTGACATATAAACAAGCAAACCCAGTGTTGCCATTGCAACCATAATAGGAACAATCGCTAGACCATCAAGCCCATCAGTTAGATTCACAGCATTTGCAAATGATACAATAACAAACATTCCAAAAAAGATATATACAGCCCCAATATCAGGAGTAAAATTCTTGAAAAATGGTATTTGTAATGTTGTATTAGCAACTTGAGAAGTAAATAACCAAAATAGTATTCCTCCAGAAATTATAAATTCAAGCACAAGCCTAAAACTTCCTCTTAATCCGTCAATATCTTTAAATGAATTTCTTCTAGTTTTAGCATCTTTAACAAAGGATTGTATCCATTTCCTCTTTCTACGGGATAATTCCTGCATGGCATAAGGCATGGAGATATATTCAAACCAATTATTTACAAGACTATCTAATTTTTTAGTTTCCTGAAAGGAAAATTGAAAATTAGCCCCAAAATAATCAATAATATCATCTTGAAAACTCTCTAACTTCTCAAATTTATCTTTTGACACTAAAAACTTATCCCAATTTTCAAATTTTATCTTTTTATTTTTCCATATTTCCTTAATTTTACTTAATTGCTCTTTTGCAGACCTTATAAAATATAATTTATAAATATCATCTTTTAATTTTTTATAAATCTCTCTTCTCTCTTCGTGAATTACCTTCTCCTGAAGAGTATCTCTATCTACTTTTTCACCTAGAAATTCAAAAACTAATTCTAAAAAACTCTCCATTCTTTTGTTGTTATTATCAGCAGTCATTATTTTACTATCATCTTCTTCATTTTTACTAAACCACTCACTCTCCTTTTCTTTTAAAAATTTATCTCTCCTTTTCTTAAACTTTAACTTAATTAAGTCATCAAAAAAACCAATCAAAGAAAATGACATTAGAAAAAACAATGCTGATAGAACATACAGATTATCCAGTCTAGCCCACAATAATACAGGAATAACAATAGTAAAAACAATTACAACTCCCCCCATAGTGGGAGTTCCTGCCTTTAACATATGATTTTCAGGAGCATCCTCTTTTGCAGCCTCTCCAGCATCAATTTTTTTCAAAAACTTTATAAATCTAGGATAAATAAAGTAAGCCATTAAAAGAGCAGTTAATGCCGCCATAAAAGCTCTAAAAGTAATAAAACTAAATAAACTTTTGTTTACTCTTCCAAAAAGATGATAAAACATTTATATCTCCTCTATTTTCTTAATAATTTCATCTAATTTATTTCCTCTTGAGCCTTTAATATAGAAGGCTTTTTTATCATTGTGAGTTAATAAATTCATAGTTACATCAATTAATTCATCAAGATTTGAAAACCATTTTGCCGAAATACCAAAATCAAGTTTTGATAAAATATGCTTTGATTCATTACCAATTAAAAATATCTCATCAAATCTATAATTATTTAAAAAACTACCAATATCTTCATGATAAAATTTAGAGTGCTCACCAAGTTCTTTCATTTCACCTAAAATCAGTATTTTTTTAGTTTTTTTATCAGTTTTTTCGCTATCTTTATAAAAATATTCAATACCAGCTCTCATAGATAATGGATTTGAGTTGTAGCTATCATCATAAACTATATGATTTTTATATTCTATTTTTTTTAACCTTCCACTTATTTCTATATCTAATTTATCAATAATATTTACTAACTCTTGCATTTCAAAACCAAGTGCTTCAACAGCAAGTAAGGCTCCAAGTAAATTATAAATATTATGAACCCCAGGCAATATAGATTCAAAATTATATCTTTTACCTTTATATTTAAACATCACCTTGTGTGTTGCTCTTGTAATTAACTCTATTATTTGTAAATCACTACCATTTTCAAAACCAAATTTAACAACATCTTTATTTTCATCTGCATATTTCTTTAAATACTGATTATCATAATTAACAATTTTAACTGATTTTGTATGTTTAAATATTTCAGTTTTAGTTTTTAATATATTTTCAATAGTTTTAAAACCTTCTAAATGAGCAGGAGCAATATTTGTAATAATACTAATATCAGGAAGCACTAAAGATGCCAGTAAATCAATTTCTCCCATAGCACTTGCACCCATTTCAAATACAGAATACTTTATATTTTCAGTTAATTTTATTAAATTTAACGGTACTCCGATATGATTATTTAAATTTTTTTCTGATATGAAAACATCATCTGATAATCTACTAAGGATAGCTCCCATTATCTCTTTAGTTGTAGTCTTTCCATTACTACCAGTAACTCCAATTATTTTCATATCCGTGTTAAGTAAACGGTTATTTTTACCCAGTAACTGTAAGGCACTTAATGTATCGTCAACTTCAATAAAATATCCTTTATTAATATTATCTTCAGAAACCGAATATTTATTTTTCATAAATAAAGTTCCACTTCCTTTTTCTAAAGCAGAATCAATAAAATTATGAGCATCAAATTTTTCTCCAATTAATGGAATAAAAATTTCTCCTTTTTTAATTTCTTTTGAATTTGTAGAAATACCACTAATATTAGACAGTTCTTTTTGAGAAGTATTTATCAACTTACCATCAATCATTTTGACAAATTCTTCTATATTACTTAATTTTGTATGCATTATCCCTCTTAAACACAAGCTCGTAAAAACTTTTAACATAAAATACGATAAAACTTCAATTTTATAGTAAAATAAATAAAAATCAATAAAAATTCATAAATTTATTGACAAGCTAATAATAAAAATGATTTTATGTGTTAGTGTATAATTATTAGGAGGATATATGGCAACAAAGGAAACAGTTGAAAAATACTTAATTCATTTTGATGAGCCGTTTGAAGAAATTGGTGATGGAATGTGGGTTATAAGAGATGATTTTGACAATATTGATGATATTGTAGTTTGGTTTGATGAACCTCTTATTGTTTTTAGAGTTAAACTTTTTGAACTACCAGAAGGAAATAATGAAAAATTATATCGTTTTATGTTAGAAAGAAATTCTCTACTTACACATGGTGCTTACGCAATAGAGGGTGATAGCGTTGTTATTGTCGATACACTAGAAACGGAAAATTTAGATTATAATGAATTTGAAGGTTCAGTAAATGCATTAGCAATGGAAATAGTAGAACATTATCCTGAATTTAAAGAAAATTTTAATCTGTAAGGAGGTTATATATGGGTTTTTGGGGAAGACTTGGAAGAGTATTTACATCAAATGCAAATGCAATGGTTGAAAAAATGGAAGATCCTGAAAAGATTCTAAATCAAACATTATTAGACATGAAGGATCAATTAATTAAAGCTAAACAACAAGTTGCAGTTGCTATTGCAGATGAAAAAAGACTAGAAAAACAATATTTAGCAGAAGAAAGAAAAGCTAAAGACTGGGAAGATAAAGCTAGATTAGCTCTTAAAGCAGGAAATGAAGAACTTGCAAGAAAAGCACTAGCAGAAAAGTCTAGTTATGCTCAAAATGCTGCTGGATATAAAGCTGAATGGCAAAAACAAAAAATGATGACAGATAAGCTTAGAACTAGCTTAAAACAATTAAGTGACAAAATTGATGATGCAGGAAGAAAGAAAAATCTTCTTATTGCAAGAGCAAAAAGAGCAAAAGCTCAACAAGATATACAATCAACTATGAGTGGAATGAATGACAATTCAGCATTTTCTGCATTTGATAGAATGAGTGAAAAAGTTGAAATCGCAGAAGCTAAAGCAGATGCAACAGCTGAACTTGCAGAAGATTTTGCTGGTGGTAACGCTGATTTAGATAAAGAATTTGCAGCTCTTGCAGCATCAAGTGCAGGTACAGATGATGATTTAGCTAAAATGAAAGCTGAAATGGGCTTACTAGAAACTAAAAAAACTGATACTCCAAAATTGGATACGCCAAAATAAAAATTTTTTTGAAATAAAAGATTATATTGAGGTGTTATACAAGTGAATGAAAGAAACTTCATTTACTACCTCCTTAAATTTTAGCCCTAGGTAATGTTGCCTGGGGCTTTTTTTATATATAAAGGAAATATGTGTAGAATTGAAAAAGATGAAATGTATATGGAAATTACAAAAGTAATCTCTAAACGATCATACTGTAAAAGAAAAAAGGTTGGATGTATTATAGTAAGAGATGATATGATTATATCTGATGGCTATAATGGTACACCAACAGGTTTTGAAAATATTTGTGAAGATAAAAACAATACTACTAAAGCCTATGTACTTCATGCAGAAGCAAATGCATTAACTAAACTAGCAAAATCTACTCAATCTTCCATTGGTTCCACTCTATATGTTACTATGTCTCCGTGTTATGAATGTAGTAAATTAATTATTCAAACGGGTATAACAAAAGTAATTTTTAATGAAAGATATAGAGTTACAGATGGACTTGACTTATTAAAAAAATCAGGAATTGAAGTGATTCAGCTAAAGAAATGAAATAATCCTTGATTTTTACTGTTTAATGATTATATATTGTTTAGTCATTGATTGAGGATATGGTGAAAAGAAGATTTATTACATTTTTAATAATAATATCATTCATAGCCCCTTCTATACATTTTATTGAACACAATCACAGTTATAATCCATTTGATAAAAAGTTGGAACATACTGAAAATACAGGTCAACTCCAATGTAAAGGTCATTGTAGTGAAAGCTCTGAAATTGAAAAATTAAATAGTATAAAATTTAAAACAGATATTTGTCAGGTAAATTTATTTACTAGCCTTTTTAAAAATAATTATTACTCTCCAATAGTAAAAACTAAGAATATAAAAAAATATGTTTATAAATCTAACATATACAAAAAAATAATAACTGTCAACAAAGCAATATTCATTGCCCCTAAAAACTCTCCTCCTTACCAAATAGCATAGAGTTACCCACAATATATTAAACACAGTAGAGATACAGCACCTCGCAGTAGAGACACACGGTAATGCCGTGTCTCATTGAAGTCTATTTGGGTACATAATAACGATTATTACTATGCATTATGGCAACAAATAAAATGTAATTTTATAACTTAGCATCATTTAAAAGGAGAAAAATGAAAAAATATATAATTTTTTTACTATTAATAGGCTCAACAGTGGTATTGGGTCAAAATTCAGTAAATAAGTCTTCTGATACTAACTCATCTAGTAAGGATAAGACGGAGACTTATCCTACTAAAAATACAAATGGAGAAAATGAAAAAATAAATAAAAAAATAGAAACTTTAAATAAGGAAATAGAAAAACTTAAAAAGTTTAAAGCAGAACAAGAATTAAAAGCTCTTCGTCAAGAAGCAATGGCACAAACTAATGAAAAAAAAGATGATTTTGATACCAACAAAACATTTTCAGGAGGACAGACTGCACAACAAGCACTAAATCCCGAAATTTCTGTTGTAACCGATATGGGTTTTAAAGCTAATATTGCCGACCCACCTTCAAATGAAAATAACAGAACAGGAGCATATTTTAGAGTTGCAGCCTTTCATATTCAATCTGATTTAGACCCTTTTTCAAAAACATTTATAGGAATTGAGGTACATCCAGAAGGTATTGAACTAGGAGAAGCATTTATAGATTGGAATGGCTTAATCCCTTCATTGACAATTAGAGTTGGTAAATTTTTACAAAATTTTGGTATAATAAATAGATGGCATATGCCTTCATTAGATCAATTTGATAATCCATTACCAGCAGTAACATTATTAGGTGGAAAAGGAAAACTTAATAATTATGGAATATCACTACATTGGATAATGCCTGCTCTTTGGGCAAGTAGTAACGAATTATTCTTAGAAATTACTAATTCAAGTAATCCTAATTTATTTGGAGGAGAAGCATATTCTGTTATACCAACAACTTTATTAAGACTAGTTAACTACTATGATTTAAGTCAGTCTGATTACTTAAACATAGGCTTTAGTGGAATAATGGGGCCAAATAACAAATACCATGCTGGTTTTGATGAAAATGGTAAAGAAATTAATGAAGATACAAGATTTACTTATCTTGGAGGAATGGATTTAACATTTTTACATGAAAATCCTAAATTTGCTAAAACTAGTTCTTTTTTATGGAGAACAGAATTATATTATTTATATAAAGACTTAGGTAAAGATAAATTAAAAGCTTATGGTGCATACTCTTACATGCAAGCCAAAGTAACTGAAAGAATAAGTTTAGGAACAAGGTTTGATTACACTCAACCAGCTGAATTAGACAATAGTGATAAATATACTTACCAAGTTGTTCCTTATTTGACATTTATGCAAAGTCCATGGGTTAAAATAAGACTACAGTATAATTTTAAAAATGGAACAGAAATGGATAAAGCTGACCACAGAATTATTTTACAATTTATCTGGGCTGCGGGTCCTCACAAACATGAAAGATATTAATAAGGAGATAACATGAAAAAACTAATATTTTTAACAGTAATTCTTGCGAGCATATCATTATTTGCAAAAGTAAGCGTAGTAACAACTTTACCTGATTACGGTGTAATCACTAGAGCTATAGGTGGGGACAATGTAAGTGTATTTAGTATAGTACAAATATCTGAAGATGACCATCATGTAAGGCCCAAACCTTCTTTTGTTACAAAAGTTAAAAACGCTGATTTATTTGTAACAACTGGTCTTGATTTAGAATTGTGGGTTCCTGCATTACTAAACAGAGCTTCTAATCCTAAAGTAAGAAGTGGTCAAATTGGTTATGTTTCTGCATCTGATGGAATTCCTTTAATTGAAAAGCCTAAGAATTTAAGTCATAGTGAAGGTGGTTTGCATGTTTATGGTAATCCTCATATTACAACTAGCCCTATCAATATGATTTATGTTGCAAAAAATATTGCGATTGGTTTAGCAAAAGTTGACCCTAGTAAAAAGGATTTTTATAAATCACAATATAAAAAATTTAAAAAAGAAATGATAAATAAAATTTTTGGTAGCGAAATACCTAAATTATTGGGTGATGACCTAGTTATTAAAATGGCTGAAAAATCTACTCTCATTGATTTTTTAAAGAAAAAAGGACTACTTGATAAACTTGGTGGCTGGTTTAAGACTGCTCTACCTCTATATGGAAGTAAAATTGTAACTTATCATAAATCTTGGGGATATTTGCAAAAACTTTTAAATTTGCAACTAATAGAAACCATAGAAGTAAAACCTGGGGTACCACCAACACCTAAACATGTTTTTAATGTTGTAAAAAAAATAAAGGAACATAAAATTAACTACATTATAGGAGCTTCTTATTTTCCTGAATATAAAATGAAAAATGTTGCCGAAAAAACAGGAGTTAAACTAATTGTTCTTGATTTAAATGCAAAATTTTCAAATAATGAAATAATGGATAAATTTAACAATTGGATTAAAAAGATTAAAGAGGCTAAACAATGATAGATATAATGTTACCTGCCTTCATAGAATGCCTAGTTTTAGTTGGAATTCATTCATATCTTGGTATTCATGTAATAAAAAGAGGAGTTATTTTTGTTGATTTAGCACTAGCTCAAATGGCAGCATTTGGTACTGTTGTTGCTTTTATATTCCATTATGAACCAGATACAGGAGTTGCATTTGCATTTTCACTAATAGCTGCAATAATTGGAGCTTTAATATTTTCACTTTTAAAACAAAAAAAGAGTGAAATCCCTCTTGAGGCAGGAATAGGAGTAACGTATGCAATATTTTCAGCTGCGACAATTTTACTAATAGAAAAAGCACCTCATGGTGGCGAACATATTCAAGAAATACTAACCGGTTCTTTATTGTGGGTGCAATGGAAAACAATAATTACTGTTGTAATAGTATATGCACTTGTTGGAATATTCCATTTTATATTTAAAGATAAATTTATAGCTATTTCTGAAGACAGCCATAAGGCAGAAGAAGACGGTATAAATGTAAGATTATGGGATTTTTTATTTTATTTATCTTTTGGAGTTGTAATTACTCTCTCAGTAAGAACAGCAGGTGTTTTACTGGTTTTTGTATTCTTGATTGCTCCTTCTTTGTTTACAATGATGGTGTCAAATGGTTGGAAAAATAGATTAATTATAGGCTGGATTATGGGAACAATTGTTTCGGTTACTGGACTTATAATTTCATATAAATTTGATTTCCCTACTGGCCCTTCTGTTGTAATTGTATATGGTGGAGTTTTACTCATTACTTCATTAATTAAATTAGTTATTTCTAAAAAAGCTTAATAAAAACTTGTAGTTACAATCTTGAAAACTAAACTCTAGCATGAGATAATACCTTTATTTTTTGATTAAAAAAGAGAAAACAACAGTTAGGTTCTATTTTCTATAGCCTTCATAAGAGTCATTTTATCAACATACTCTATTTCACTTCCTATAGGAACACCTTTTGCAATTTGAGTTATTTTAATATTATTATTTACCTTTTGAATACTGTTTTTTAAGTATATTGATGTTGTCTCTCCATCTGTATTTGGAGTTAATGCAAATATAATTTCTTTAATTTCACTTTCACCTTTTACACGCTCAACAAGTGAATCAAGCCTGATATCATCTATCCCTATCCCTTTTAATGGAGAAATAAGACCATGCAAGACATGATACTGCCCCCTATAATGCCCTACTTCTTCAATTGCCATTAAATCTTGAACGGTAGATATCACAACAACTTTTTCTTTATTTCGTTTATTATCGGAGCAAATAGAACAAACATTATCCTTTTTATCCATAAAATTATGACAAATATCACATTCTTTGATATTCATAGGAACTTCTATTATCGCTTTTGATAAATCAGTTAAATCATCTAATGATTGATTTAGTAAATGAAAAGCAAGCCTCATCGCAGACTTTCGCCCTATACCAGGAAGCTTACTTAACTCATTTATAAGCCTTTCAACTATTACCATTAAAACAATCCAGGAAAAGAAAATCCAGAAGTAATTCCATTCATTTCCTCATCTTTTTTAGTTTGACTTTCTTTAATTGCTTTATTTACTGCAGTAATAATTAAATCATTGAGCATATCTCTATCCTCATTATACGCAGCTTCTGAAATTTCAATGTTTTTTAATTCTAAATCACCATTAATTGTTGCTTTAATTACAATTTCTTCTCCGTCTCCTGCTTCACCAAGATATTCTTCTTCTCTTAAACCTTCTTTAAGTTTTTCAATTTTATATTGCATTTTTTTAGCTTCTCTAATTAGATTTGTTAACCCTCCTTGAAAGCTACCACCACCACTTGATTTTTTCTTTATTTTAGTCTTTGCTTTTGCCATTTTCATCACTCCTTATAATTTTCTTAACTTTTAAATTAAAAACTTCTTCTACTTTTCTTACACCTTCTAAACTTCTTATACTTTTTAATTCTCTTTTATCTGCTTCTTTTTTATACTTTTGTAATATTCCATCAAAAGAATCTTCTTTGCTTATCGTAGTCATTTTAATTTCTAGGGATAGCTCTTTTGAAATTCTTTTTTTAAGCCAATTTTCATATTTTTCTTTGAAATCAGGATGAAACTTAAACATTGTTTCTGAATCATTAGAATACTCTAATGTTAAAATATTGTTTTTATATATAATTGGTATTTTTACATTTTGATAAAAATAATGTAAAGTATCTTCTTCTTGTTCAAAAAATGGTTTTACTAATTTTTGATATAAATTAAAATCAATAATTTCAGGAATTTCTTCAGGATAAGGCATCACTTCAGGATTATTTGTCGTTTCAGGATAAGGCATCACCTTATCCCTACGGTGTTCTTTTTTAATGGGTTCTTCTTTTTGAACTATTTGCGTTTCAGAAGGCATCACTTCAGGATTATTTGTCGTTTCAGGATAAGGCATCGCCTTATCCCTACGGTGTTCTTTTTTAATGGGTTCTTCTTTTTGAATTATTTGCGTTTCAGGTTTAGATTCAACTGTCTTTATATTTTTATCTCCCCTAATCATTCCAAATAAATCTATTTCTATCTTTTTAGCATCTGGCTGTTCATTAAAACTTTTAGATAATTTATTTACAAATTTTAAAATATCACTTAAAGGTGTTATAGGTTTAAATTCCGCCAATTTTATCATATTCATTTCAAATGTGATTTGTTGAAATTGACTAGCCTTTAAAGTATCAAATCCTTCAATTAAGAGTTGATAAAGCTTAATAAAGCTTTCATCAGTTTTCTTTGATTGAGCTATATATCTTTCTATTTCAAATTTAGGCATTTTTAATATTTTGTAAGGATCTTTTACTTTTTTAGCCACTAAGATGTTATGAAAGTGCTCTATTAACTCTTTATAATAATGAACTAAGTTTATTCCGGTTTTTATTAACTTATCTATCAGTAAAATAATATTTTCTATACTATTATTTAAAATTGCTTCAGTCATTTCAAATAAAGCATCACTATCGGTTACTCCTAAAATGTTTAAAACATCTAGTTTTGTAATATTATTTGATGCAAAAGCTATGACTTGTTCTAATAAAGACTGAGCATCTCTCATGCTTCCTTCTGCCTTTTTAGAGATTAAGTATAATGCAGATTCTTCATATTTAATATTATCTGAATCTAAAATTAACTTTAATTGATTAAATATTTCATCTAAGGAAATTGAGCGAAAATCATATATCTGACACCTAGATTTTATTGTTATAGGTATTTTGTGGGGATCTGTTGTAGCAAAAATAAATTTAACATGAGGTGGTGGCTCTTCTAGTGTTTTAAGAAGAGCATTAAAAGCCTTTTCTGAAAGCATATGAACTTCATCTATGATATAGATTTTATATTTACCTCTTGATGGTAAATATTTCGCGGCTTCTCTTAAAACTTTAACATCATCCACACCTGTATTACTTGCTCCATCAATTTCGATAATATCAATATGTTTGCCTTTTTGAACATCTAAACAAGAAGAACATTCATTACAAGGATTACCATCTTTTGGATTTTCACAATTTAATCTTTTGGCTAAAATTCTTGCAGTTGTTGTTTTACCTACGCCCCTAACTCCAGTAAATAAAAAAGCATGCCCTACTCTGTCATTCATAATAGCATTTTTGAGGGTATTGGATATATGAAACTGCCCTATCAACTCATCAAAATTTTGTGGACGCCACTTTCTTGCAATTACTTGGTATGTCATTGTATTGTATTATTTAAATTACTAATATTGCTTACATTATTGGTATTGTTTTCATGCATTTTTAAAGTTTTATCTAATGAATTCATTAATGCTCTAATATTATGAGGATGCATAATAACCCTTGTTTGGACTTTATTGGTACCGTTTTGTGGTTGAAATAATGCAAAATCAAGCATAAATTCAGAGTTATTAAAATTTATTATAACATTGTTAGCATATACACCCGTTGCAACTTCTTCTGTTAAGGTTACTTTTATTTTATTCTTTTTTTCGTCTGCCATTTTATTACCTCAATAATGAATAATTACTTTAAACAATTATTGATAATTTGTCAAATGTTAAAAGCTTATTCTCAAATAGACTTATAATTTACAAGTTTTTTTTTAACAAATAGCAGGAAGACAAATTTATTTGGCTAAACTGCTCAATTTTAAATAAAATTTTAATTTTAGTTCAAAATTGCTATCTTCCAAACATCATTAACTTGCTTTACAGGTATAATTTCTAGTGATTTTTTAACAATTTCTGGAATTTCTTCCAAATCTTTCTCATTTTCGCTTGGAATAATAACTTTTTTTATCCCGGCTCTATAAGCAGCTAACAACTTCTCTTTTAAACCACCTATAGGAGAAACAAAGCCCCTTAAAGTAATTTCTCCAGTCATTGCTACATAACTATCAACAGGCTTTTTAATAAAAGCAGATAATAATGCTGTAGAAATAGTTATACCCGCACTTGGCCCATCTTTAGGAATTGCCCCTTCTGGAACATGAATATGAATATCATTTTTTTCATAAAAATCTTCTGCTAAACCATATTTTTTTGCCTGTGACCTAACATAAGTTAAGGCCGCTTTAGCAGACTCTACCATAACATCACCTAATTTACCTGTTATTTGGATTTTCCCTTTGCCGGGAATAACCATAACTTCAATTTTTAATATTTCACCACCAACGGAAGTCCATGCTAGCCCTGAAGCCACACCAATTAAAGATGTTTTTTCCTTTTTCTCATAAGTAAATTTAGTTTTTCCTAGATAATCAGTTAGGTTTTTAGTATTAACTTTAATTAGTTTAGATTTACTCAAATCATCCATTAATACTTTTTTGGCAATTTTTCTAAACACCTTAGATATTTCTCTTTCTAAGTTTCTAACCCCTGATTCTTTGGTATAGTTTCTAATAATTCTCTTTAAAACAGAATCTTCTATTTTTATTTTATAAGCTTTTAAGCCATTATCTTCTTTTGCTCTTTTAACTAAATATCTTTTAGCTATTTCAAGCTTTTCTTCGTCGGTATAACTAGATAAATTAATAATTTCTAATCTATCTCTTAAAACATGAGGAATCATTTGTAGATTATTTGCTGTTGTAATAAAAAACACATTGGATAAATCATAATCAAGACCAATAAAGTTATCTTGAAATTCAACATTTTGCTCGGGGTCTAACACTTCTAACAATGCTGATGACGGATCTCCTTGGGCACCCGAACCAATTTTATCAATTTCATCAAGTAAAAACACAGGATTATTTACTTTAGCTTTTTTTAACGATTGAATTATTCTTCCTGGCATTGCTCCAATATATGTTTTTCTATGTCCTCTTATTTCAGACTCATCTTTTAAACCACCTAATGCAATTTTAACATATTTTCGCCCCGTTGCTCTTGCAATAGAACGAGCTAAAGAAGTTTTACCTACCCCAGGAGGCCCTGCAAAACAAAGAATTGACCCCCTTGACTTAGATGTTAATTTTTTTACAGCCAAAAACTCTAAGATTCTTTCTTTTATTTTTTCTATACCATAATGGTCTTCATTTAATATTTTTTCAGCTTCTAATAATGTGTTTTTTTCATCTGTTGCTTCTGCCCATGGAATAGCAATAATCCAATCTAAATAATTTTTAATAACAGTAGATTCTGCAACCATAGGAGACATAAATTTTAACTTATTTAATTCTTCAAAAGCCTTTTCTCTCACTTCTTCAGGAAGTTCTTTTTCTTTTAGTTTATTTTTTATTTTTAAAATTTCATCATTAAAATCATCAGTATTTCCTAACTCCTTTTTAATAACTTCCATTTTTTCATTTAAAAGCATCTTTTTTCTAGTATACTCTATTTTATCTTTTACACCATCATTAATTCTTTTTTCTAACTTTAAAATATCAATTTCTGAGCGAATTAATTTTAATAAATTGTCCATCCTTTCAATAATATCAAAAATTTCAAGTATATTTTGCTTTTCTTTTAATCTAAGATCAAGATTTGCAATTAAAATGTCGATTAGCTTAGATGGATCTGATACAGATTTAACAGACATTATTATTTCAGAAGGAATATTATCTTTAAATTGGGCATATTCATTGAAAGTATTTAAAAGAGAACGAATATAAGCTTTTTCTGTTATTTCATCTTTACTTTTCATTTCAATTTTTTCTATTTCAACTTCATTATAATCATCTGTTTTTGTATATTTAATAATTTTTGCTCTTTCTATCCCTTCAACAATGATTTTTATTGTATTATTATCTGTTTTTATCATTTTAACAATTTGAGCAATTATTCCAACTTTATAAATGTTTTCCGGTGAAGGATTATTATCTATTTCGTTTTTTTGAGCAACTAAAAACACCTTGTTCTCAAAGTTTTTAAGAGATTCTTTAATTGCTTTTACAGATTTATCTCTTCCAACAAGTAAAGGTAAGATAGTATATGGAAATACAATTAAATCTCTTAAAGGAACCATAGGTAATATTAATTTTCTCGATTTACTCATTATAACTCCAAATATAATATAAGGATATATTAGTATTTTTATTTAAAAAGTCAATATTAATAGTTATTTTTAGTTATTTTTTAGTTATTTTTTAGTTATTTTATTATTTTATTATTTATTTTTTAGAATAAAAAATTAAAGACCTCTTAAATTTTCAGGTTTCAGCAACCCCTCATTATTTTGCATTATAATATTATTAATTAAAGTTAAAATTTCTGTTTTATTTTCAGGTAAATTAATTTTAACTGGCAAATAATTTGATGCATGATTAGATGAAAATCTACAATTAGTAAAATCAGAGTATTCTATTATTGTTTTCAACTCTTTTAATAATTCAAACTTATCAGGAAGAATAAATTCTTTATTGATAAACCTCTTATACAATTCAGTTTCTGGTACAAGTATTAATGTTAATGCCCCTACAAACTCGGGGTCCATTTCTGTAAGCATAGTTGCTGTATTTTTTGCATGCTCAAGGCTATATTTTTTACCACCTATACCAAGTAAAACCATTACAGATTGTATAATCTTTGCTTTTTTTAGCTTTTTTCCTGCATTTATATTATCACTCCTAGTTGAGTTTTTATTTATTCGCTGTAATACATTATCACACCCAGATTCAGCTCCATGATACACCATTTTTAATTTCAATTTTTTCAATTCAGAAAGTTCTTTATCAGATTTTAACAATATAGACCTACTGTTTCCATAAGTTGAAATTCTATTTAAATTAGGAAGATAATAATTAATCATATTTAGTATTTCAACTAACTTACTCTGTTTCAAAATAAGAGCATCTCCGTCCATTAAAAACAACTTTTCTATTTGATTAGAATAGACTGCAACTTCTTTTAAATCATTTTCTATTGTCTTTAAAGACTTAACTTTAAATTGTTTATCCTTGTACATCTTACAAAATGTACATTTATTATGACTACAACCTATTGTTATCTGTAATAACAAAGAATTAGCCTCTGATGGAGGCCTAAAAATATTGCCTATATAATCCATATTCCACCTAATCCCATCATAAATTTCCAGCGATGTTCATTTAATAATGTAAAATAACGAATAATTCCTCCTACACATAATATCCTTGTTTAGTTTTTCGCCTTAAAAACTCCCAATCTATTTCATTTAATAATTCAAACTTCTTTAAACTCCAAAGTGGAGCTATCAACTCATCTCTACCTCCATCACCCGTTACTCTTTGAACTAAAATTTCTGGCCTTAGTACTTCAAGTTGATCAACAACCAAATTTACATAATCCATTTTTTCCATAACTTTAAACTTACCTTTTTTGTACATATTTTCCAAAGGAGTATCCTTTAAAACATGTAATAAGTGTATTTTTATTGCCTGAATATCAAGTTCATTAACTTTTTTTAATGTATTCATCATCATTTCTCTTGTTTCATTAGGTAATCCATTTATAATATGAACACAAACATTGATATTTTTAGCCCTTAGCTTATTTAAACCTATTAAAAATTCATTAAAATCATGACCTCTATTAATTATCCTAGCGGTTTCATCATAAATAGATTGAAGCCCTAGTTCTACCCAAACTTCTTTTGTTTTTGATATTTCAGCTAAATAATCAACTAAATCATCTTCTAAACAATCAGGTCTAGTAGCAATATCAATTCCAATAACATTATCTAAATACAAAACAGCTTCATATTTTTTTTTTAGTACATCTAAAGGAGCATAAGTATTAGTATAAGCTTGAAAATATGGTAAATATAATCCATTTTTCCATTTTTTACTCATTCTTTCTTTAACATTATTAAATTGAGTAACTAAATCATTACTAGGAACACCTGCAAAATCTCCACTTCCTTTATTTGAGCAATAAATACAACCTCCATAAGCTTTGCTCCCGTCTATATTTGGGCAAGTAAATCCCGCATTTAAACTTATTTTTATTATTTTTTTACCATATTTTTTCTTCAAATAATCCGAAAATCTACTATACCTTTTATCATTTATATTCATTTAATCCTCTAGTCTACAAATATCTGAAAATAATTTCCCTCTTGGGAGGGGTTCAAAAGCTAGTTGCTTAGCTTTTAGGGGGTGGGTTTTATCATTTATATTCATTTAATCCTCTAGTCTACAAGTATCAGAGAAACTTCCCCTTAATCCATATTTAAAACACCAAACACTTGAATAATTATCATTTTTAATATATATTAAGCAAGGATTTTATTTAAACACGGATAAAGGAGAATAAAATGTTAAAAAAATCAATTATCTTACTCGTTAGTTTATTGTTACTACCATCATGTACATCAACAAACTCTAAAATAACTAAAAAAGAGTCTATAAAAACTAATAAATTAGAAAATAAGCAAATCTATAAAAAATATTATGACGAAAATACGGCTCTTTATTCTATAGATAATAAAGTAGTAAAAATTAAAGATCTTAAAAAAAAATATCCGGAATATTCTAAAATAGTAGACGAATCTTTTAGTGAAAAAAGAGCTAAATTCTTAAGAAAAGAAATACTAAACTATGTAAAAGAAAATAATATCACTAATTATAAAATACTTTTACCTTTAAAAAGAGTAAATATTATTGAAAATGAAAAGCAAACTAAAGGTGATAAATCCGCTCCTTATACTCTTGTTGTATTTTCTGATTTCCAATGCCCATATTGTTCTAAGTATGCAAAAGAGTTTGACAGAGAAGTTATGAAAAATAAAGATTTCAAAATAGTATTTAAGAATTTTCCATTATCATTCCATAAAAATGCAAAAGACGCAGCTATTGCTTCAATATGTGCGGCTAATCAGGGTAGATTTTGGGAATTTCATGATAAACTATTTAAAAATCAAAATGAGCTTTCAGATTCTCTATACATGACTATAGCTCAAGAGTTAAAGTTAGACCAAGCTAAATTTATGGAATGTTTAACTAATGAAGAAACAAAAAATATATTATTAAAACAAATGGAAGAAGGAAAAAAACTTGGTGTAAGAGGAACCCCTACATATTTCTTAAATGATGTTGCATATAATGATACAAGAAACATAAAAGAATTTAATAAAATATACAAAAACTATAAAAAATCTGATAAGGATATAAAATACTCTGACTTAGAAAACTTAAATACTGTAATTTTATATTTAAATAAAAAACCTTACACTATCAAAGATTTCTATAAATTAGTTCCAGAATTAGCAATAAAATTTAATAATAAAGTAGCTAATGAAGCATATAATATGTTGAAAAAAATAACAGAAACAGATGTTGTTAATGTAATATTTACAAAAGAGGCAAAAGAAAATAAGTTTGAAAATCCAGAAAACTATATGGCAGCACTAATAAAAAAAGAAATTAAAGAACCAACAGCAGAAGAAGTTAAAACCCTGTATGAAGCATATAAAAATAGATTAAGAGGTGCAACTTTTGATCAAGTAAAAGAACAATTAAAACAATTTATTATGAAATCAAAAGTAGATGGATTTTTTAGAAAGAAGAACTTAGAGCTAATTAAAAAATATAATGTTAATCCATTATTATTACCTCCTAAATTTACAATTAATTACAAAAATAGCCCTATCATTGGCAATAAAGATGCAATTAATACAATTTTTGTATTTTCAGACTTTCAATGCCCATATTGCTCTAGAGTAGCTCCAATAATTGAAAAATTAGCTAAAGAAAAAAATATCAAAATTGTATACAAATTCTTTCCATTATCATTCCATAAAAGGGCTTTTCCTGCTGCACTTGCTTCATATTGTGCTTATAAGCAAAATAAGTTTTGGGAATTTCATGACAAAGCATTTAAAAATCAATACCAATTAACAGAAAATAATTTTTTAAAATGGGCTCAAGAATTAAAATTAAACATTGATAAATTCAAAGAGTGTGCAACAGATAAAGAAAGCAGTAAAACAATTAAAAAAGAAATAGAAGAAGGTATTTCTATTGGAGTACAAGGGACACCTTCTTTATATATTAATGGTATGATTTATGAAGATGACCCATCTAATCTTGATAAAATTAATGAATTTATAAATAAAATTAAGTAATAGGAAATTGTGGGAATAAAACGATTTATAATAAAAAGACATATTTTATCTGAAGGTAAACATTTATTAACCAACTTATCTGCTTTTATATCTATTTTTGGTGTAGCAATAGGTGTTGCGTCACTAATTACTGTATTATCTATTACTTCAGGCTTTCAAAAAGCCTACAAAGATAAAATATTGGCACATTCTGGTGAAATTTTCATAAGAAAATATGGTACATTTAATGATTACCAAAAAGATATTAAAAATATTAAAAAAGTGAAAGGTATAATAGGAGCAACTCCAATAAATTATTATCAAGTACTGATATCTTCTAAGAATGGTGATAAAGGAGCTCAACTTAAAGCAGTTGAACTCAGTAGTATTGACAGTGTAGCAAACTTTGAAGCTATGATTAGCGACAAAAATTCTGTTGAAAAAATGAAAAAAGTTAAAAATGGTATTATGCCTGGAATTGCAATGGCTGAAGCATTAAATTTAAAAATTGGAGATGATTTAACTATAACATTTCCATTTGATAAATCAGGAAAAGTTGCAGCCTACCCTAAAATTGTAACCTTCAAAATTATAGATTTCATTAGTACAGGAATGTATGATTTTGATAGTAGTTACCTTTATGTTTCTCTAAAAACAGCCAATAAATTATTTAAAACAAAATCTGAAATAAAGGGAATAGAAGTTAAAGTTAATAATATAGAAAATACTTTTAAAATAGCAAAAGCAACAAGAAAACAATTAGGTGGTTACCCTTATGTTGTATCCACTTATAGAGAGATGTTTTCCAATCTTTTTAAGTCTATTGATTATCAAAAAATATTTATAGGTATAGTGCTTATTATTATTATTATATTGGCATCTTTTAGTATTATTGGTACTTTATTAATCTTTGTTACAGAAAAAGAAAAGGATATTGCCTTATTAAAAGCTATAGGTTTATCTAAAAATCAATTAATTAAATTATTTGTAATTGAAGGTGGAGTTATTGGTATTATAGGTATAATTATGGGCTTATTAATTAGCGCAGCTATACTATTTGGCATTAAATATGTAGATATAAAACTAGCTCCAGATGTTTATAATATTTCATATATTCCTATCGATTTAAGACCCTTAGAAGTTATTATGGTTATATTAATTTCTTTTGTAATTTCCATACTTTCAACTATATATCCAGCATATAAAGCAGCAAAGTTAAATCCTGCAGAAGGAATTTCAGGTAAATCTATAAATAAATGAGTATTATTTTATATAAATACACTCCAAATGGAGTTAAAAATAAAAAAACAAAGCATATTAGATATGCCTTACTTATAAATTTGACATTTTACCATTAAATGATAAAATATAAAGTAATATTGAGGTCTTATATGAAAATAAATACTATCTTCAAAATTTTAATTGCAATTACTCTACTATTTTCAATTACTACTTTCGCAGATTATGTAGAAGTAAAAATGCCCTCTGGAAAAACAAGAAAATTATATATAGTAAAAGATAACAAATTAGTAGAATTGGTTAATATAAAAAATTATATACCAGATGCTATAGTTGACATGAAATATGCAACAAAAGATTCTATGTTTAAAAAACCGGTTTATACCGAAAACAAATGCTTAGTAAAAAAAGAATTGGGTGAAAAACTAAAAAAAGCAAATGAAATTTTAAAAAAGAAATATAAAAAAAGAATCAAATTTTGGGATTGTTATAGGCCTTGGAGTGTTCAAAAGATAATGTGGAGCTTATACCCTAAAAAAGGTTATGTCGCCCATCCGGCTTGGGGTTCAAATCACAACCGAGGCTGCGCTGTTGATATCACTTTAACTGATTTAGACGGTAAAGAAGTAAATATGCCAACAAAATTTGATGATTTATCTAAAAAAGCTAATCACAATTATCAGAAATTGCCTAAAAAAGTTAAAGAAAACCGTTGGATATTAAAATATATAATGAAAAAAGTTGGCTTAAATTCAATCAGAAGTGAATGGTGGCATTATAATTTACCTAAGCCTAAAAGATATCCTGTTATTAACATTAAACTTGAAGACATTAAATAAAAAGGAGGTTTTATGAAACTATTTAAGATTTTAGTTATTATTTTATTATTTAGCGTGTTTGCTTCATGTGCAAATACTAAAAAAACAGTAAAAAAACCTTTTTGGACTAAAAATATAGTCAAAATAGAAGGAAACTATTTAATAGCTGTTGGGCACAGTGATGATTTTGGAAATAGATCATGGCAAATGGCAGAAATGGATGCTCACAGAAAAATGGCAAAAGCAATAGATTTTTACATAGAAGGTTTTAGGCAATCTTATAAGAAATTTATAAAGAATACAGAAGGTGATAAAGAAGTATCTATTAGAATAATAGACAAAACACATATAACTAGTAAAGCTGTTTTAGCTGATTTGGAAATAGTTAAAGATAACAATAAACACGAACTAAGATGGCATGATGAAAATACGAATCAATATTATATCAAAATAAAATTAAATTTAAGTAATGCAGGAAAGAAGATTAATAAAAAAATCGTAAAAGAACTGCCCCCTAAAACACAGGAACAAGCTATAAAAGAATTAACAAATCGTTCAAGAGATGCCCATAAAAGACTTTCAGCAAAGTTAAAAAACATGAAATGGGAATAATAACAACCAAAAACCAAGATAAGACTATTGATATTATTATTAAATTTTGATATAATAGTTATCTTATTTTTTGAGGTAATTAATGTCAGAAATTTCAGATAAACAATGGGACTTAGGATATGAGCTTAACCTAGAAGATCCACTTGAAGCAATTGAGCAATATAAACTTGCCCTAAAAACAAGTGGGCATCCATTTTTATATACTAACATAGCATCTTCATATCATAGATTAGGTGATTATAAAAATTCAGCAATATGGTACAAAAAAGCAGAGCCACTTCTTCTATCCTTAGAAGATAAATACTCCGCTAATCCTTATGCTAATTATGCATATTTCTTATACAATAAAAAGTCATATAAAAAAGCCTTAGTGTTTAGCCAAATTGCAATAAATTTAGATTCAGAAACTGTTATTTTTATTGAAAATCATGTAAGAATACTACTTGCTCTAAAAGAAAAGGAGCAAGCTATTCCATATTTAGCAAAATTAAGGCTAATTGTTCCGGACTGGGCCTCTGTTCAGGATTTAATTAAAGATAATAAAAAAAGTATTGATCAGTACTATGAAAATTTTTGGCAATTAAAAGA
>Ga0256842_1000588_pt1 | contig 31920 bp, 26 predicted proteins | sample 4559240metaG_FD_185973 | JGI IMG/M metagenome (GOLD analysis project Ga0256842, IMG submission 185973) | Hydrothermal vent microbial communities from Guaymas Basin, Mexico - 4559-240 | ecosystem: Environmental > Aquatic > Marine > Hydrothermal vents | place: Mexico: Guaymas Basin | collected... | reverse complement strand
GGAGCGAATGATTATATAAGAAAGCCAATAGTAAATGATATTGAACTTATATCAAGAGTAAAAAATGCTTTAAATCTCAAAGTTAATATGGATAGATATAAAGAGTTAAGTAAAAATTTAGACAAAAAAGTGCAAGAAGAGATTGAAAAAAACAGGTATAAAGAGCAACTTTTGATGCAACAATCAAAAATGGCAAGTATGGGCGAGATGATAGGTAATATTGCCCATCAGTGGAGGCAACCTTTAAATGCACTTTCCATATCCATACAAAAGGTTAAAATGCTACATGACAAAGATAAGTTAGATGCTCAAATGATAGAAAAATCAACCAATAAAAGTTTAATGCTTATAGAAAAAATGTCGGAAACTATTGACGATTTTATGGGATTTTTTAGACAAGATAAAATTAAAGCACCTTTTGATGTGCAAAAAGTTATAGAGGAGACGCTAACACTTCTTGATGCTAGTTTAAAGCATAATTTGATAGATTATGATATTATTAAGAGTGATGGAGATACCACTATTGAAGGTCAAAAAGGTGAATTTTCACAAGTTATTTTAAATATTATATCTAATGCAAAAGATATACTTAAAGAGAGAGAAATTAAAAACTCTAAAATTGAGATAAAAGTATCTGCAGATAAAGAGAATGTAATTGTAGAGATAAAAGACAATGGGGGTGGTGTTCCTCTTGAGATTATAGATAGGATTTTTGAACCATACTTCACCACAAAAGAGCAAGGCAAAGGCACAGGTATAGGACTATATATGTCAAAGACTATAATAGAAAAAAATATGGGTGGAAAACTTAGTGTGCGAAATGATGATGAGGGTGCAGTATTTAAAATAGAATTAAAAAAAGATTAATTTTCATAATCTTTTTTAAACTCAACATATCTTTTAGCAGAAGCATAAAGTTCCTCTACTTCTTCATTTGTTAACTCTCTTATAACTTTTGCAGGGCTTCCCACTATGAGACTTCTTGGTGGAAAAATTTTGTTTTTAGTTACTAAGGCTCCTGCTCCAACTATGCTTTCTTCACCTATGATTGCACCATCAAGTATGGTAGCACTCATACCGATTAGACAAGCATTTTTTATGCTACATCCATGAAGCATTACACGGTGACCAACTGTTACATCATCTCCAATGATGGTTGGATTTCCTGTTGATTTGTCATTGTTTTTATAGTGGGTTACATGTATCATACTTAAATCTTGAATATTTGTTCTATCACCTATCTTTATATGATGGACATCTCCCCGAACTACACACCCAAACCAGATGGAACAATCTTTCCCACATGCCACATCACCTATAACATCTGCTGATGAAGCCACCCATGTATTTTTCCCGATGTTTGGCATGTGGCTTTTAAATTTGTGTATCATAATTTTTCCTTTTTTAACTTTCTATAAATAAACGAGATGCAAGTTGTTGCAAACTACTGTTGGTCTCTTTTTTTGTTGCTTTTGCAATCTTGTTTACAAAATCTTCTAAAAGTTTATGGTTGTTGATAGATTTTGCATCACCTTTTTTTACTTTTATGTATGAGCCATCACTTTGGAGTTGATGTGCCAGTGTGTTGTCAGAACATTGAAGTTTAAGGATTTGTATAACTTTTTCTTTTGAAACTTTATCTTTTATGGCTGTTAATAGTTCAATCCTTCTAACCAAGTTTCTAGGCATCCAGTCTGCACTAGATATATAAACTTGTGAAGCATCATTTTTAAAGTAAAAAACTCTAGGATGTTCAAGATACTTTCCAAGTATAGATATAACTCTGATGTTTTCGCTCACATTTTTAATATCTGGTTTTAGACAACATATACCACGAACTATAAGATCTATTTGTACACCTGCTTGACTAGCTTTATACAAAGCACGAATTACATCATCATCTACTAGAGAATTTATTTTTGCGATGATTTTACCATCCTTACCTTTTCTGGTTTCGTTATGTATAAGAGATAAAATTTTAGGTTTTATCTGCGTTGGAGACATATAAAGTTCTTCTAATTTACCTTTTTTACTAAAACCAGTTAAAAAGTGAAAAAATCTTGTAAGGTCATTTGTAATCTTGTCTTTAGAAGTCATATAACTTATATCTGTATATATTTTAGCTGTTGTTGGGTTATAGTTTCCAGTGCCTAGGTGAGCATACTGTTTTAGTTTAGCATTTTGTTTTCGAGTGATAAGAGCCGCTTTTGCATGAACTTTAAAACCTCTGATACCGTAGATAACATGCGCTCCAGATTTTTCAAGTGCTTTTGCCCATATAAGATTGTTTTCTTCATCAAATCGTGCTTTTAACTCAACCATAACTGTTACTTGTTTTCCACTTTCACTAGCATCCATCAAAGCTTTTACTATTGGTGAATTTGTGCCTGAACGATAAAGTGTCATTTTTATAGAAACAACATCGTTGTCTTTTGCTGCTATTTGGATGAGTTTTACAACAGGATCAAAACTTTCGTATGGATGGTACATTAAAACATCTTGTTTCTCTAAAGTTGTAAAAATATTCTCATCATTATCAAAAGGTGGTAGGCTTTTTGGTTTAAAAGGTGCAGGTAAAAGATGAGCAAAATCTTTATTTCCTACAATTTGCCAAAGGCTTGAAAGATTTAAAAATGTGTGAAATTTATATATGTCATCTTTATATACATTTGTATGTTGGTTAAAGAAACTGATAATCTCATCATCTGAATCACTACCAATCTCTAGTCTTACCATCTCCCCTTTACGACGAAGTTTTAAGCCCTCTTCAAGTATTTCCATGAAGTCATCAGCTTCCTCTTCTTCTATCTCCATATCTGCATTTCTGGTGACTCTAAAAGAAGCGTATTCTATGAGATTATATCCAGGAAATAGGTCTTCAACCCTTTTTGCGACAACTGATTCTATGGGAATATAAGTGCCGTTTCCCAGTTCTACAAATCTGCTTAAAACCCTAGGTACACGGATAATCCCAAATCTCTCAATACTTTCATCTTCATTATCACTAAGTTTTACAATAAGTCCAAAACTAAGGTTGTTTAGGTGTGGAAAAGGGTGTGTCGCATCAACTGCAATAGGTATAATAACAGGGTATATATGTTCGTTAAAATATCTGTTTAGTTGGTTTTTTTCATGTTGATTTACTTCATCATAAGATTTTACATATATCCCCTCATGCTCAAGTTTTTTCAAAATCTCGCTCATGCAGTGACCAAGTACCTGTTGCTCTTGATGTAGGTATTTTCTAATCTCTTTTAGTTGTTGTAGTGGTGTTAGTTTATCAGCACCAGAAACTATGATACCAGCAGCAAAAAGTTTTTTTAGACCTGCCACGCGAATCATATAAAATTCATCTAAATTTGTTCCGTAAATTGCTAGAAATTTTAATCTCTCAAGAAGTGGAAGAGACTCATCTTGAGCTTGTTTTAAAACTCTTGTGTTAAATTGTAACCATGACAGTTCACGATTGTTGTAAAGGTTTGGATTTTTTAAGTTTATTACCATATTTAACCCTTTGTATGTTTTTTTTGGATTATATCTAAGAAGTGCTTATTATTACTTAATCACCCCACTCCCTTTATAGTTAGCACTATGGTAGATTGTTACACCATTTTTACGAGCATAGTAGCGAAGAAGAAGTTTTTGTAGGGTTGGCTCTATTGATGGGGCAAACCATGCGTTGTTGCTTGAGGCTATGACAAACTTAACATCTCCATCATATATCTCTTGGCATGTGGCTTCATAGCAGATGGCATTTCTAAATTTTACACCTTTGATGACAAAGTCAGTTGGTTTGTCTGCTGTTACAAAATCACTAGCACCACTGAAAAATGTATCGTTTATAAATTTTTGTGCAAATTTTGGCAGGGGGATATACTCGCCAAATGGGACTAAAACAAGTTTTTTAGCTATCTCATATTTTCCATTTTTAAACATGTAGGTTACATTGTAGTGTTTGTTGTTTTGTAAAAGTAATGAACCTGTTATGATGGTGATTTTTTTTGAAAGTTTGAGCAGTTGTTCTATAAGTTTTGGATTTTTATTCATATACAAAGGGAAAAAAGACTCAGGAAAAACAACTATATCATAATGTTCATCTATCGCTTTTTGTATATCTTTGTATCCTAAAATCACAGTTGGTCTTAAACTATCTCTCAACCATTTTTTTTCTTGTTTTATATCTGTTGAGATTAGTTTGATTTTTAGTGGTGCATCTTCTTGTTTTAGCATGTGGAAGTTAAGAGCAAGTAAAATGATTAAAAGAGGATAAAATCTGTATCTTCTTGGCATGTGGGTTGGAAGTGACAGGGCGATTAAGACAAGGGCTAGTTGATACTTGAAAATACCTATGTAACTATCTACAAATATGAGTTCCATTTGAAGCCAATTCCAGTCAAATGGTTGTAAAAAACTAAGTCCAAAAAGTAAAATTGCTCTTATATATGGTTTGTCACTCAGGGCTAACACACCAAAAAACAACATGTAAATCACACCAAAACCAAAAGTTACAATAGGTGTCATATATCCAACACCTTGGTATTTAAAACTATAACCTATCCAGTAAAACCAAAATAACCCTATAAAAAATCCAGCTATTAAAACAGCTCTTTTTGGCATGTGGATAAGGAGGGCTAAGGCTAAAAGACCAGATATGGTATTTAAAATTTTTATACTAAGCCCATAATATTCAAAGTAGATAAAAGCACTAAAAAGGGTTGCAGTAACAATCCCACATGCCAAGTCAAAAAGTAAACGGTTATGAGTTTTAAAAGAAGATATAAATTTTAACATATCTAATTATAGTATATTCAGTCACTTATTAATATATTTTTTGTATAATCGCCCTAATTTATTAGATAAGGATAGTTTTTTATGGATATGATAACTCAGTTGTTGCCATTTGCATTTTTAATAGGGATTATGTATGTTGTGATTATTCGCCCACAACAAAAAGAGGCTAAGGCAAAAAAAGAGATGATAGAAGCACTGAAAAAAGGTGATAAAGTTGTAACAAACGGTGGTTTCATTGTAGTTGTTAATAAAGTTGAAGAAAACTTTTTAAGTGTTAAAATGAACAACGATGTTGTTGCGAAAATCACTAAAGATTCTATTGCTAGGAAGTATGAGGATGAAGCTTAATTATCGTATAGTTATCTTTGCGTTGGCAATTATTTTTGGTATAGGTTTTTCTGTCCCATCACTTTTGCAGACACAAGGTGGAAAAAAGATTACTTTAGGGCTTGACCTTCAAGGTGGGCTTCACATGCTTCTGGGTGTAAAAACTGATGAGGCTACTGCATCTCGTATAAAATCAATCACAGCAAGTATAAAACATTTCACAGATAAAAAAGATATTTTGATAGATGGTTTAAGATTTGATGAAAATGGTGTTTCTTTTACACTTTTAGACGCAGATGATGCTAAAAATATGCAAGAGTTTTTGGATGGTATTGAGGGTGCTAAAGTTGTTGTAAATGGTGAAAATATCTCACTTACTCTTACAAAAAAAGAGATAGAAAAAACAAAAAAACAAGCTATCTCACAAGCTATTGAAACCATAAGAAACAGACTTGACCAGTTTGGTTTGGCTGAGCCTTTGGTTGCTCGTCAAGGTGATGGGAAAATCCTTGTGGAGTTAGCAGGGATTAAAACTCAAGCTGAAGAACAAAGAGCAAGAGAACTTATAAGCCGTGCTGCAAAACTAGAGCTTATGGCAGTTGATGAAGACAGAGCTGCTAGGGTTTATACTATGAGTGATGCAGACGCTGCTGAGTATGGTGATGTGATTTTAGATGATGTTAAAAACCCTAAAATCAAGTATCTTGTTCGTGAAATACCTATCTTAGATGGTGGTATGCTTACAGATGCACATGTTGGTTTTGATAGAAATAATCGCCCATTAATCAGTTTTTCTTTAAACTCTGAGGGTGCTGAGATATTTGGTGACTTTACTGGTAAAAGTGTTGGAAAACATCTAGCAGTTGTGCTTGATGGTAAAGTTTATTCTGCTCCTGTTATTAATGAAAGAATAGGTGGTGGTGCTGGTCAAATTTCTGGTGATTATACAGTTTTAGAAGCAAAAGATTTAGCCATTGCACTTCGTTCAGGTGCTTTACTTGCACCAATATATATGATGGAAAAACGCTCGGTTGGTCCAAGTTTGGGTGCTGATAGTATTAAAGCGAGTATGGTAGCTTTAATCGGTGGTTTTGTACTTGTTATTGTGTTTATGATGGTTTATTATCGTATGGCTGGAGTTATTGCAAATATTGCTTTGATAGCAAACTTGTTTCTAATCTTGGCAGTGATGAGTCTCTTTGGAGCCACGCTTACTCTTCCTGGTATGGCAGGTATTGTCCTTACCGTCGGTATGGCAGTTGATGCCAATGTTATCATCTCTGAGCGTATCAGGGAACTTATTTATGAGGGTAAATCTATGCACAAAGCGATAGAAGATGGTTACTCAAATGCTATGCGTGCGATTTTGGATGCAAATATCACAACTCTTATAGCTGCTGTTGTACTTTATGCTTATGGAACTGGCGCTATCAAAGGTTTTGCTATCACTATGAGTATAGGTATTTTAGCTTCTATGCTTACGGCAATTTTGGGTACACACGGTATCTATCAGATGTTAGAGTCTAAGATGAAAAAAAGTAAAAATAACCTTTTATGGTTTGGGATTAAGGGGTAGATATGGAATTTTTTAAATATACAAAAACCTTTAATTTTATGGGCAAATCAAAACTTGCTATGCTTATATCTGTTGTGTTGGTTCTTAGCTCTTATGCTATTTTAGCTACAAAAGGGCTAAACTATGGTGTTGATTTTGCTGGTGGTACTATAGTTCAGGTTAAATATGAGGGCAAAGCACCTATAGATACAATGAGAGAGAAGTTAAAATCAAACAAGATTTTTGATGGTGCTTCTATCACTGAATTTGGTTCACCTGATGAGGTTGTAATCCGTATGAAAACTTCAACTGCTAGTGTTACGGTAGATATTGGTGATGTTACAAGAGAGACTTTAAAAGGTACAGGTAAATATAAAATTCGTCGCGTTGATATAGTTGGTCCAAAAGTTGGTAGTGAGTTAAAAGAGAAGGGGCTTATGTCTTTGGTTCTTTCAATTTTAGCTATCTTAATCTATGTTGCATTTAGATTTGAGTGGAGATTTGCTGTTGCTTCCATATTTGCACTTGTGCATGATGTGTCTATAGCTATGGGTGCCATATCTTTGGTTGGAGTTGATGTAAATCTTGATGTTTTAGCTGCTATACTTACACTTTTAGGTTACTCACTAAACGATACTATCATAGTTTTTGACCGTATTCGTGAGGGTGTTGGAATTTCTAAAAATACTGATTTGACATCTATTATAGATGAGTCTATAACTAGAACATTAGCTAGAACTACACTAACTTCACTTACAACATTTTTTGTTGTATTTACACTCTTTATGTTTGGTGGAGAGATTATTCATGCGTTTGCATTTACTTTACTTGTAGGTATCATAGTTGGTACATATTCATCTATATTTGTTGCTTCACCTATACTTTTATGGTTTGGTTTTGATGTGAAAAATTATCATAAAAAACTAGCTGAAAAAGCAAAAAGAGAGGCAGAAAAACAAAGAATGCGTGATCAGTATGAATCTGGAGTTATGTAATAGGGGTGCTTACTTTTTTTATTTTTTAAAGCTATGAATGAAAAAGGAAATAGTGTATGGGGATATTTCTTAACATATTAAAAAGAAATTATAAAATTTAGTATAAATTCTAAGCTTTTAATAAAAAAAGAGTTATACTTTAGGAAATATGATTAAGTAGTTAGAGAGGTAGTTCCCATTATTCAAAAACATTTTACAGAGCAGACGGTGATTCTTTTTAGTGTTTCTAAGTGGCTTATATTGTCATCGTTTGTTGGTGTGATTATAGGTGGTGTTGTTACACTCTTTTTAAAAATTCTTCAATTAGCAGAGAATTCTCGTGCTGATTTACCTTTTGAGTATTATTATTTACTTCCCGTTGCACTTTTTTTAACTGTTTTTTTAGTAAATACTTTTGCACCCGATGCAGAGGGGCATGGAACAGAAAAAGTTATAGAATCTGTACATAAAGATTACGGTAAGATTGATATAGCTGTTATCCCTGTAAAACTTTTTGTAACAGTTCTGACTATTTTTGCTGGTGGTTCTGTTGGGAAAGAGGGACCTGGTGCGCAGATAGGTGCTGGTGTTTCCTCCTTTATTTCATCGGTACTAAACTTTTCAAAAGAGGATAGAAAAAAACTTGTTATATGTGGGATTAGTGCAGGTTTTGCTACTGTGTTTGGTACACCAATAGCAGGTGCAATTTTTGGTGTTGAAGTATTGATTATAGGTGTAATCATGTATGATGTTTTACTTCCCTCTTTTGTTGCGGCTTTTGCAGCTTTTACAACAGCACAGTTTTTAGGGATAGAATATACTTACTATGATGTGCATTTTTATCAAAATATATCTCTTGATATGGTTTTGATTTTAAAAGTAATAGTTGCTGGTCTATTTTTTGGATTTGTATCAGACATCATTGTTACTTCTGTAAGTAAAACATCAGCTTTGATTAAAAAAATCCCATTACATCCACTTATAAAAGCATTTTTGGGTGGTGCGATACTTGTGGGTTTAGCAACTGTTTTTGGTGTGGAGTATCTAGGTCTTGGGATGGGTACTATCAAAGATGTTCTTGGAGCATTTTCAAATGTATCAGATGTGCCGTGGTATGCTTTTTTAGCAAAAACTCTTTTTACCTCTATCACTTTAGGTGTTGGGGGTAGTGGGGGTATAATTACACCTCTTTTTTATATTGGAGCTACAAGTGGGCATCTTTTTGGTCATCTTATGGGTGGCGATCATATAGCAATGTTTGCTGCCCTTGGTTTTGTAAGTGTTTTAGCAGGTGCAACCAATGCTCCAATCGCTGCAACCATAATGGCAGTTGAACTTTTTGGTATAGATATAGCTCATTATGCGGCTCTTAGTGCTGTTATAAGTTTCTTGATAACAGGGCATAGAAGTGTATTTTCCTCTCAGATTTTAGCTATTAAAAAATCTGAATTGCTTAATATAAAAGTTGGTGAACAGATAGACGAAACTGATGTTGCATTAAACGATAGAGAGATAGGACAAATCCGTGATATAGGACATAGGCTTAAACTTCGTAAAGAAAAGTTAAAAGAACAAACAAGATTTAAAAGTAAAAAAAAATGATAATTAAAAAAAGATTATGTAATACTTTGTTAAAATAGTCAAATGTGAGGATGGTTATGAATTTGTACTACAAGAGATTGCTTGGTATCATTTTTGTTATTATGGCATTGGTGTATGCTACTATAGTAGGTGTTGGTTATAAAGTCTTTAGGGATTATGCTTTGTTGCAAAATCAGATAGATGCTAAAGATTTGCTGATGCACAGTAGAGCATTAAGGTTGTATCTAGAAAATACTTTAAAGCCTGTTATTTATCAGCTTCAAAATGATGGAAAACTCTCACATGCTTTTTTTGATGCTAAAATTTTATCTACTACTTACATATCTCGGCAAGTGATGAAAGAGTATAACAAACAAAGAAAAAAAGAGGGTTTAAGCAAATATATATATAAAATCGCAAGTGATAATCCTAGAAATCCTATCAATAAAGCCAATACTCAAGAGAGTAAGTTATTGAAAAAGTTTAACGATACAAATCTTACTATTTATATAAAGCATGTAAAGAAAAATACTAAAGAGTATATTTATTACGCAATGCCAGTTCTAAAAACAAAGAGATCATGCATGAGGTGTCATTCAAGTCCAGAACTTGCACCAAAAGGTTTGATAGATAAATATGGTTCAAAAGCTGGTTTTGGTGAACATATAAATGTAAGCAGAGCTATTGTTTCTTTAGCTGTGCCTTTTGATGAAAATATTAGAAATATTCAAAAATTTTATAGATATTTTGTGTTTATTTTAAGTGCTATATTTATTCTTGTTTTTATTATTATATGTTTTTTTATAAATGTATTGGATAAAAAAGATAAAAAACTAAAAAATAAAGCAGAAATTGATGGGCTTACAAATGTTTATAATAGATATAAGTTTAATAAAGATATAGAACGGTTTGTTAATTCACAAAGAGATGGGGATATTTTACATTTAGCGATGTTAGATATTGATCATTTTAAAAATATAAATGACAAGTATGGACACTCTACAGGGGATATGGTTTTGCAGGAATTGTGTTCTTTAATCTCAGAAAATATAAGACCTTCAGATAGATTTTATAGAGTAGGTGGAGAAGAATTTACGATAGTGTCTTTTTCAAATACATACGAGACAGAATTAGAATTTACTCAAAGAATTAGAAAAATAGTTCAGCAACATAGATTTAAAAAGGTTGTCAATGTAACCATAAGTCTTGGTTTTACACAATATAAAAAAGATGAATCTAGTGTGCAGTTTTATGAAAGATGTGATAGGGCTTTATATAATGCAAAAGAAAATGGTAGGGACAGAGTAGAGTCTATCATTCTGTAAGTAAGTTTTAATAAAATTTTAAGTATAATTCCAACAAATATTAGGACTACTTTAAAAAGCCCTCCTGTCCGATGAACTATCACCGAACTCGCAAAATTATTTATAAATTTCTTTGGAGTTGTTAAAAAAGATGTTTCAATTTGATACACTTTCTATTGTTTTTGTTTTACTCATACTTTTAGGTTCAGTGCCAAATATTTTTTATTCAAGTGGGTACCTTCCTCATATCGAAAGAAAAATGCATTATCAAGTACATTACTTTAGTTTTATACTCTCTATGATTGGGGTTGTTATTAGTGCAAATGCTTTGGTATTTTTGATTTTTTGGGAGTTGATGAGTTTAACTTCTTGGCAGTTGATTTTAACCGAGATAAAAGATAAAACTACTATTGAAGCTGCTCGTTTTTATTTTATTATGACCCATTTTGGATTTTTATTTTTACTTTTGTTCTTTTTGATTGTAACCGATGGTGATTTAGAGATTGGATTTGTTAATATGAAAGATATTGCTTCGGATTTTGCCTATCCAACTTTACTTTTTTTCTTTATTGTTCTTGGATTTTTAAGTAAGGCTGGAGCTGTGCCTTTGCATGTTTGGCTGCCTTATGCACATCCTGCTGCACCATCTCCAGTTTCAGCTCTTATGAGTGGAGTGATGTTGAAAGTAGCTATTTATGGGTTGTTTCGTTTCCTTTTTGATGTTTTGTATCCATGGCCTCTTGAATGGGGAATAGTTATTTTGGTTATTGGTGCATTGTCCTCTTTGATTGGGGTTTTATATGCTTTAAGTGAGCATGATATAAAAGCACTTTTAGCAAATCACTCTATAGAAAATATAGGTATTATCCTTATTGGTTTTGGCATGGGGATGATTTTTGATAGTTTGGGCTTGAAAGTTTTGAGTAGTTTTGCTTTTATCGCAGCACTTTTTCACAGTTTTAATCATATGAGTTTCAAATCACTTTTGTTTATGGGGGCAGGAAGTGTGCTTCATCAGACACATACAAAAAATATAGAAAAATATGGTGGACTTATAAAATCTATGCCTGTAACTGCAATTACATTTTTACTTGCCTCCATTTCTATTTCGGCACTTCCTCCCACCAATGGATTTTTGAGTGAATGGATGATTTTTCAGTCGATGTTAAGTTCAAGTCATATTGATAATACCTCTTTAAAACTTGCTATCCCTTTTGCTGTTTTTGCACTTGCAATGACTGGTGGACTAGCGATAGCTTGTTTTGTAAAAGCTTATGGCATAACATTTTTGGGACTTCACAGAAGTACAAATGCAAAACATGCCCATGAAGTAAACTTTATGATGCAGGTGGGGATGATTTTAATGGCAGGTGTTGTTATCTCTTTGATGCTTTTTACACCATTTTATATATCTTGGTTTGATAAAGTTTTAGTAGGGTTGGGGATGGGTTCTATCTATGCTCAAATATTCCCACATGGCATGTGGAATCTGCATTCGGTTGGTATAAACGGAGGTGTGGTTTCGCCTGTTATTTTGCTTGTTTCTTTAGTAGGTCTAAGTATTTTTATGATGTTTGGATATAAAGTTTTAAATGTAAAAGAGAGAGTTCATAATACTTGGGGTTGTGGTTATAAAACATCAGCTAAAACACAATACACAGCAACAGGGTTTGCAGGACCAATCAGGCGATTTTTCAACTGGCTTTATAAACCAGACGAGCATTTTGTAAAACAGACAATCGCAGGGCATGAGAGTAAGTTTAGCTCTTCAAACTATGAGGTACATGTAAAACCTCTTTTTGAAAAATCTTTGTATCATAGTGTTTCAAGGGTTGCAAATTTTATCAGTTATTGGGTATATAGATTTTCCCATTTTGAACAAACAAGATATGCGGCTATGATATTTAATCTTATGATTTTAGTTCTTTTTAGTTACAGAATTTTTGCCCATGAATTTAGTTGGGCAACTTTTGTGTTAGAAGGCGTTGTGATGATTATCTCCATAAAAGTACTTATAGTGGGGGATAAAAAATGATTTTATATTTTTTAACAATTATATGTTTGTTGCTTTTAGCCCCTATTTTACTCTCTTTTATCAAAGCTTTAAAGATGATTTTACTTTTTAAAAAGCCAATCTCACTTTTGCAAGGGTATAGAAACTTTTCAAAACTTATGCAAAAAGAGACTATCATCTCAAGTGAAACAAGTTCCATAACAAGATATGCTCCGTTTTTGGTTCTGTCTCCATTGCTTGTTACAATGTTTTTTTTGCCACCAGTTGTAAAGGGTGCTTTTTATGTAAGTTTTGTAGATGCTTTTACCATAACTGGGCTTATCTCCCTTTCAACCTTTTTTCTGATGCTTTTGGGACTTGATAGTGCCAGTGCTTTTGGTGGTATGGGAAGTTCAAGAGAGGCATTTATATCTGCATTGGTTGAACCTGCTATGGTCCTTACTATTTTTAGTATTTCTATGATGGCTGGTGATTTAGGGATAGGACAGGCTGGTGTAAATTTAGCATATAATTTTCCAGCTGAACATATGTCTAGTTTCTTGTTTGCGGCTATTAGCTTTTTTATACTTCTTATAGCTGAAAATGGGAGGATACCTGTTGATAATCCTGAAACACATTTGGAATTGACTATGGTTCATGAAGCTATGATTTTAGATTTAAGTGGTGTTTATCTGGCGATTATTGAGATGGCTGCTTCTGTTAAGTTTGTTATCTTCTCTTCACTTTTTGTTTCTTTGTTTATTCCGTTTGGGCTTGAATATTCCCCTGTTGTTGCTATTTTGATTTTTATAGCAAAACTTTTTGGTGTGGCTATTGCAGTTGCTTTTGTTGAAGTAAATATGGCAAAGCTCAGGCTTTTTAAAATTCCAAATCTGCTTGGTATTTCCATAGTATTTGCATTTTTGTCTTTGATAACTTTCTATGTGTTGGGGTATTAGATGATTGATTTTTTGATAGGATTATTTTTAGCGACACTTATAATATCGCTTTTTACTACAAGGCTTTATGGATTGTTGCTTTGGTATTCATTAAATTCATTGACACTTGGTTTGTTGGCACTTTTTATAGGTCATGAACTTGATGATATGGCGATGCTTATAACTGGTATAGTAACTATCTTAATAAAAACAATAGGTATTCCGTATATATTAAAAAATTTAAGTCAAAAGTTTCACTTTGTAAGGCAGATTAACCCAGAGATAAAAGTGCAATATGCAATCATGCTTATACCTGCTATATTGGTTTTTACATTTTATCTCTCAGAGCCTATAACCCAGATGATAAATGAAAACAATAATTATATTGCCATAAGCATATCTTCACTCTTCTTATCGCTTTTGCTGATGATGGAACATAAAAATATAGCACCAAAAATCATAGGTTTTTTAAGTATGGAAAATGCTTTGTTTTTACTTGGTATCACAGCGACAGATGGTATGCCAATGCTTGTTGAATTTGGGATATTTCTTGACCTGCTAATGGCCATTGTGGTTATGAATCTGCTTTTTCATAACGAGGAGGCAAAAGTATGATGTTGTTTTTACTTCTTTTACCTGCTTTGATTATGTTTGTGATGAGTTTATATAAAAATGACAAAGCAAAAAGGATTTTATCTTTTACATCATTTGCAATTTTATTGCCGATGATAAAGCTTTTTTTACTGCCTAAACCGTATCATATCTGGGGAGATTATCTCATAGCAGATGGGCTTAATACTTATATACTTTTGGTTTCTTCCATCGTTGGGATTGGTGTGACTTTGGCACTTTTAACACTTGATAAACATGTAAAAGTATCGCCTAATGCTTATAGAAGATTTTATAGATTTTTTGCGATTTTTTGGATAGGCTTGATGTTTTCAATACTTTCTAATAATATGGGGATTTACTGGATAGGACTGGAACTTGCAACTCTATCAACAGTTTATATGATAAAAACAAATCATTCATCTTCTGCACATAAAGAGGCATGGAACTATATGATTGTTGGTGCTATTGCTATCTCCTTGGTACTTTTTGGGATTATACTTATATATGCAAGTGCTAAACCGATTTTGGGTGAAGATGCTATGAGTTTTAACCTGTTACTCGCACATGCCAAAGATATAAAATCACCTTTTCTTTTTGAGATAGGATTTGCTATAGTAAGTGTGGGTATGTTTGTGAAAATGGGCTTTTTCCCTATGAATTTATGGCTTGCAAATATTGAAAGAGCTTCGTTTTACCCTGTTGCGGCTTTATTTAGTGGGATATTGGAGAGTGCTGTTATAGTTGGATTTTTTCGTTTTTCAAAAATAGCTATGGAGGTAAATTATGACCACCTTTTTATTTTTATATTTACTTATACTCTTTTAACTATTTTTATTGTCTCTTTTTTGATTTTTCGTGCAAAAGATTTTATGAGGCTTTTTTCACTTTCTGGGATAGAACATATGGCACTTATAGCTTTGTTTTGGGTTAGTGGAGGAACTTTTGCGGCACTGCTTCATTTTGGCGCTCATGCCTTTTTAAAACCTGCACTTTTTCTATCAACTGGGGTACTAGAATCAAATGGAAAATATAAAATAGCAGGAGCATTAAAAGGTTACAAAGGTAAAAAAGGAACTATGTTTTGGTTTTTGGTATCACTTTTTTTACTAGCAATTATCTCTTTGCCACCGAGTCCTATGTTTTTTAGTGAACTTTATGGTTTTGGTGCGATGATAGCTATTGCTAAAAAAAGTGACCATCTTTTAGCAATGATAGGTGCGATTTTGTTTTTGTTGATTTTACTTTCTGTGATTTTTTACCGTTTTGTAGCTATATATCAGTCTATGAAATACGAAGGGGAGAAAAATGAAAAAAGAGTTTATCCGAGTGAGCTTTTTTCTTTAGTGATTTTTGCACTATCCTTGATGGCTCTTTTACTTCCAATCACATTTGATTATCTAAAGGGTATATCATGAGATTTATAGCTAGATATGCAAAAGATTTAGGCAAAAATTTTGAAGTAATTGATGTTTTTGATGAAGAGGTTAAGAGAGTTGTTATATCAAAAGAGAACCCATCCATAAAAACTTTAGCAAAAAAATATCCATCTGCTATCTGGTTTGAGAGAAAAATGAGTGATGATTTTGGGATAGTTATAGAGGATGCTTTTGATAAGCGAGTATTAGTGCATCAAGAGAGATTTCCACATGCCATACATCCGATGTTAAAAGATTTTAAAGAAAAAGAGATAGAGTTTAGTGAGTATGTCCCTTATAAATATGAGGTTGTAAGTGGGGATGGTATTTTTCAAGTTTCAGTTGGCCCTATCCATGCAGGTATCATTGAGCCTGGGCATTTTCATTTTTCTCAAGCTGGAGAGGGGATGCTCCATCAAGAGGTTAGACATTTTTATAAATACAGAGCCATTGAGAAGATGCTTGAGGGTAAAACACTTTTTGAAGCAAAGCCGATTATTGAGCGAATAAGTGGTAATGAAAGTGTAGCTTATCAAACTCTTTGGAGAGATATTACAGCTATGGCATGTGGAGTTGAGATACCTTTAGAGATGAGAAAAAGGGATGCTTTTTTACTTGAACTTGAGAGAGTTATACACCATTTAACAGATTTGGGTTTTATTCCAAATGATGGTGGATTTGGTGCTGCTTTGGCTTATGCTTCCAAACTTTGTGAAGATGCAAGACGAAAAATGAAAGAGCTGACTAAAAGCCGTTTTGGTTTTGGTTCTATAAATTTTGAGCAAAGTTTTTGGGATGTTGAGAGTATAAAAATATATCTGGAGCAACTTCAAAAAGATATAGATTTTTTCCAAGATTGGATAATGGATATTCCATCAATCTGGGATAGATTTGATACTACAGGCATTTTAGATGTAAACAACTGTGTAAAATATGGTGGCGTTGGTGTGGTAGCTAGGGCATGTGGAATTGTAAATGACAGACGATTAAATCAATTTTATCTTGAAAATGGTTTTGAGAGTGTGAGTGAAGTCAGTGGAGATGTTAGTGCTAGATTTAAAGTGAGATTAAAAGAGGTTCAAAACTCCATCGTGATGATGAGAAATTTTTTACAAACTAAAAGTTTTAGTGTAGAGTTAGATGATGTAAAAGATGGCGAATATATGAGTTTTACAGAGAGTTCGATAGGTGAACTTTTTATGAGTATAGATATAAAAGATGGAGTAATAGAGCGATTTTTTGCAAGAGATCCCAGTTTTATAAATTGGCAAACACTTCATCTGATGATGAGAGCAGATATTATTGCTGATTTTCCACTTATAAATAAAAGTTGTGATTTGAGTTATGCAGGAAATGATTTATGATTAGATTTTGGAATAAACGATTAAAACTTGGTGTATTGACTCAGGATTTAGAATTTGATGAAGAGTTGGAGCAGATTAAAAAAGCTATAAAAAGTGAAGTAAATAAAAAATTTGCAGGAAGTTTGGCTATAAGGATGGTTGATAGTGGAAGTTGTAATGCCTGTGAGGCAGAGTGCAATGCACTTGCAAATCCCTATTATGATTTGGAAAGACTGGGTATCTACTTTGTAGCAAGTCCAAGACATGCTGATGTTATGCTTTTGAGTGGTGTTATGACTTTTAATATGACTCCACATGCCATAGAAGCTTACAAACAGATACCTGAACCAAAATGGGTCATAACGATGGGAGATTGTCCTCTAATGAAAGCTCCATTTGAAAAAACTTTTGCCATAAAAGCCCCAGCAAATAACCACTTTGAAGTAACCCATCACATAGAGGGTTGCCCACCTGAACCAAGAGAGATTATTAAGGGATTACTGGAGTTTTTACGAAAGATTTAAAATTTTTTCCAAAAAGCACTACTTAGTAGTACAAAAACAGTGTAACATTCCAGCCTACCTATAATCATAGCGATTGATAAAAATATCTTATCAAAGTCATTGAAAAAAGAAAAGTTATCAGCTGGACCAACCAAAGAAAATCCAGGACCTACATTTCCAACTATAGCAAAGGCTGCAGAGATTGCACTCATGGTGTCAAAGCCTCTTGCGTAGATATAGATTGTAACAATAATGGTGCTAATCATATAGAGCATAAAAAATCCAAAAACTGATGAGAGAATTCTGCTTTCTTGTTTTACCCCATCTACAAAAACAGATATAACAGCACTTGGATGGATGATGCGTTTAAATTCTGAGAATAGTGTTTTAAAAACTATAACATGTCTTACAACTTTAATCCCACCAGCAGTAGATCCTGCATTTCCCCCTATAAGCATAGCTATAAATATAACAGCTATCGCAAAATGTGACCAAGTACCGTAGTCTATAGTTGCAAAACCTGTAGTAGTCATGACTGAAGATATGGTAAAAAGTGAGTGTTTAAGGGCATCATAAAAGTTATCACCACCTATATCCATATGTATAAATGTAAGAGTAAGACCAAGTATGCTAAAGATTAGCAGATACCATTTAACCTCTTCTGTTGTGTATCCACTAACATCTTTATGATAGAGCTTTAAATGTGCTAAGAAGTTTATGCCTGAGAGTAGCATAAATATGGTTGTAGTCCAGATAATACCATCATTTGTAAAAAATCCAAGAGAGTTGTTTTTTGTTGAAAAACCACCTGTTGATATGGTTGAAAAAGCGTGATTTATCGCATCAAACCAACTCATACCGAAAAATTTTAAAAAAAGCATGTCAACTGCTGTGAGAATACAATAGATAATCCATAATCGTATGGCAGTGTCTTTGATTTTTGGTGTTAGTTTTTCAAGTTGAATACCTGTTGCTTCTGCTTTAAAAAGGGATAAACTACCAGTTGGATTTATCATAGATAAAAGTCCAACTCCAAGCACGATAACACCCATGCCACCAAGCCAATGCATAAGACTTCTGTGAAATAAAACCATTTGTGGAAGTGCTTCTATATCTGTATAAACAGTAGCTCCTGTTGTGGTAAAACCACTTATGGCTTCAAAAAAAGAGGAGGCAAAAGAGACATTTGTATAGATAAAAAGTGGTATAGCACCTGCAATTCCAAGAAGTATCCACAGAAGATTTACCACGAGGATGCTGTCTTTTACTTTTAAATCTAAATCATGATTTTTTAAAGAAATCCAAAAAATTAAATTTATAATAAAAAACACTCCATCATAAATGAGAAATTTTTTATAATTTTCATCATAAATAAATCCAACCAAAACATCCAATAAAAAGATGATAGCTACTGTCATACCTATAAGCGATAAGACTTTTAATATATTTTTATAGTTCATAAATCCACTGTTTTACTTTTGCACTATCTTTAGCATTACTAAAAGCTACTATGGAATCACCTTCAATTAAAGTTACTTTATCATTAAAATGGTAAAGATTTTCATCTCTTAGGTAAAATAGGTTTGCATTTGTTGTTTTTATGGGTTTTACTTTTTTGTCTATGAGTTTGGAGTTTGAAAATATTTTTCGTATAAATATAACAGCTTTAGCTCCACAAAAACTTTTTTGTATAACAACACCTGATGAGCTGATATGTTCCATAATCGTGTTATATGCACTCATTTTTGGACCTCTTGCTACAATGATACCTAGTGAGTGCATAAGGTTATAGTATTCCATTTCATTGTTTATGGCAACTACTTTATTAATCCCTTTTTCTTGTGCTTCGAGGCATTTTATAATGTTGTATTCATCATTGTTGGTTGCAGCTATAAAAAAGTCGGCATTGCTTAATCCTTCCTCCTCAAAAAGGTCAATCGTACCATATTTTGAGTTGATAACAGAGACTTTACCTCCTAGTTCCTCATTTGCCCATTCACAAAGTTCTAAATCTTTTTCTACAAGTTTAACATCTCGTCCAATCTCAAGAAGTGCTTTTGCTATGGAGATAGCTAGTTCCCCTCCACCAAAAATCACACACTTTTGTATGTCTGATATTTCTGAAGTTTCTAATTGTGAGCAGATTGTTCTGATATCATCTTCTAAGCCAAAAAAGTAAACTAAATCATTTGGTTGTATCTCTTGATTATTGAATGGGATAATAAACTCTTTATTCCTTTCCACCCCAATTATGGTAAATCTCTCAGAAGTGATTTTAAGTGGTTGAATGTCTTTTGAAGCTCTTACGGAGATTAGTCTATGCTCAGTATATTTGAAAAATTTTACATTGTTTGCTTTTGGATAATTTAATAAAGAAGCGATACCCTGTGAAGCTAATTTTATGGGGAAAATCATCCTGTCTATATTTAGTTTTTCTTCTATGAGAGTATCACCAAAAAAGTGGTTTTGAAGTCTAACAAATCTTCTATCTATCTCCAAAACACTTTCTGCCATTAAGGTTGATATGAGGTTTACATTGTCTGTATTTGTAACTGCTATAAAAAGGTCAACTTTTTTATCTACAAAACTTTGATATGTTTTAGCGTTTTCCACATCACCTTGCATAGGTAAAATATCTAAACTTTCCTGTATTCTGTGTAGTGCTTCAGAATTTTTATCTATAATTGTAACATTGTGTCCGACGCATAAAGCTTTTGCTAGATTAAATCCAACTTTTCCTGCACCTGCTATAATGATGTTCATAGTGGTATTTTTAATATAGGTAATTTCATCGAGTTAATTTTATCTAAAAATACTTCAGTCACTCCTTAAGATATTTTTTGTATAATCTCCATATTATAATATTAGGAATATAAAATATGGATTGGGGTAAAGTAGTATATGTCTTTTTTTCATTGATGAGTTTAACATCAATAGCTGGTTTTTTGTATGAAAATACAGCGGCATCACTGTTTGTTGCAGCAAGTTTAAATCTTGTTTCGACATTTTTAAAAATAGGTGTTAGAAATCTACTCTCTGCAGAGCTTTTAGCTTCATCTTTAGTGGCAGATTTGCACCTTATACCAGCTTTTATCTTTTTAGTTGTTGTCCAAGATGATAGTTGGGCTATAGCTTTGGCAATAGGTGCTTTAATAGCAAATGTTTTTTCAATGGGACTTGTTTATATAGAAAGTTCTAAAATACGCGAGGAATATTAATAAATATGCAAGAATACAGTTCAAAAAGTATAGAAAAAAAATGGCAGGATTATTGGAAAAAGAACGAGAGTTTTGAGCCAAGTGAAGATTTCACAAAAGAGAAAAAATATATACTCTCTATGTTTCCATTTCCGAGTGGAAGACTACATATGGGGCATGTGAGAAACTACTCTATAAGTGATGCGTTTGCAAGATACCATAGACAGATGGGTAAAAATGTACTTCATCCCATAGGTTTTGACAGTTTTGGGATGCCTGCTGAAAATGCTGCCATAAAAAACAATGCAAATCCAAAAACATGGACTTACGATAACATAGAGTATATGAAAAATGAGTTTTATTCACTTGGATTTTCATTTTCACGAAAACGGGAGATGGCAACGAGTGATGAGCTTTATACAAAGTTTGAACAAGCTTTTATCATAGATATGTATGAAAAAGGTCTGCTTTATCGTGAAAAAGGTCTGCTAAACTGGTGTCCACATGATCAAACAGTTTTAGCAAATGAACAAGTGATTGACGGGTGTTGCTGGAGATGTGACACACCTATAGTTAAAAAAGATATGAATCAGTATTACTTCAAAATTACTCAATATGCTGATGAGTTACTGGATGATTTGAAAAAGCTTGAGGGTGGTTGGCCTAAACAGGTTTTAACTATGCAAGAAAATTGGATAGGTAAGTCAAACGGTTTAGCATTTGATTTGTATTTTGATGATGAGAGTAAAAATAAACTAGATTGTAAGTTTAACTCTTTTGATGTTTTTACAACTCGCCCAGATACTGTTTATGGTGTAAGTTACACTGCTTTAGCACCTGAGCATCCAATTGTAAGCTATATGCTTGATAACAATATGCTTGATGATAGAGTAAAAACTCAGATAGATGTGATGAAAAATACATCCTCCATAGATAGACAAAAAGAGAAGTCTGGTGTGCCACTTGGATTAAATGTTATCCACCCTTTAACAGGTAAAAAGATACCTGTTTGGATAGCAAATTTTGTACTTATGGATTATGGAAGTGGTGCTGTGATGGCTGTTCCTGCTCATGATGAGAGAGACTATGATTTTGCTAAAAAGTATGACTTGGAAATTAATGAAGTTATAAAACCGTTTGAGGGTGAACATGATTTTACCAAGAGTGCATTTACTGAAGTGGGTGAGCTTGTAAACAGTGCTGAATTTGATGGTATGAACTCTAAAAAATCTCAATATAACATCATAAAAATGTTTGAAGAGAAAAATATTGGTAAAAAAACGACCAATTATAAGCTAAAAGATTGGGGAGTGAGCCGTCAGAGATATTGGGGCGCACCTATTCCGTTTATCCACTGTGAAGATTGTGGTTTGGTGATGGAGAAAAAAGAGAATTTACCTGTATCTTTGCCTGAAGATATTGAGATAACAGGTGAGGGTAATCCTCTTGAAAAACATCCCACTTTTAAACACTGTAAATGTCCAAAATGTGGTAAGGATGCGATAAGAGAAACTGATACAATGGATACTTTTGTAGAATCTAGTTGGTATTTTTTGAGATTTTGTGCATCACCACAAAACTGGGAAAATGAAGCTTTTTCAAAAGAGCAGTTAAAATACTGGATGGGTGTTGACCATTATGTTGGTGGGATAGAACATGCTGTGCTTCATCTGCTTTATGCAAGATTTTTTACAAAAGTTTTTCGTGATTTGGGTTACTTGGATTTTGATGAGCCTTTTGATAAGCTTTTAACTCAAGGTATGGTGTTAAAAGATGGTGCTAAAATGTCTAAAAGCAAGGGAAATACTGTTGACCCTGATGCAATAATTGATAAATATGGAGCAGATACAGCTAGACTTTTCATACTCTTTGCGGCACCACCAACTCAAGAGTTAGAATGGAACGATAGTGCTGTTGAGGGTGCTTATAGATTTATAAAAAGATTTTATGAGAGAAGTTCTAATGTTGTGGCATGTGAGTCTATACCTAAAATCACACATGCCAATCTGAGTAAAGATGAAAAATTTGCAAGAAAAAAAGTGTATGAAGCTTTAGTTCGTGCGAATGATGTTTATAACGAGCGATATACTTTTAACACTATGATAGCAGGTGTTATGGAAGCTATGAATGCTCTTAATGCTCAAAGTAATGCTGATATTTGGACTGAGGGGTATTGGATATTAACTTCTATTATGGAACCTGTTATCCCACATGTGGCATGTGAAATAAGCGAAAAGTATTTCAATCTTAAAAACTTAGCTCCTCAAAAAGTTATAGATGAGGTTTTTGTAGAAGATAGCATAACTCTTGGTGTGGCAGTAAATGGAAAAAGAAGAGCAGAGATTGAAGTAGCAGTTGATGCGACTCAAGATGAGATTATAGCTGCTGCAAAAGAGTTGATAGCAAAATGGATAGATGCTAAAGAGATAGTAAAAGAGATAGTTGTTCCAAAAAAATTAGTAAATATTGTAGTTAAAGGTTAGTTGTGAGAATAGTAGTTCTTTTTTTGATTGTCTTTGGTATCTCGGCATGTGGGTATAGACCAAGTGCAAAATATTCTAGAGATGTTGTTGGTGATAAGATAAGCACAGAGGTTGTTGTATCAGCACATGACCCAGAAAACAGTGTAATCATAAAAGACTCAGTTGATGCTGCTGTTATCAAAGTTTTTCATGCTTCATTAACTACAAGGAGTTTATCCAAAACACATCTTGTTATTAGTATTTCAAAGCCTTCATATTCTCCAATTCAGTATGATGGTGATGGTTATGTTGTGGCATATAGAACGAGTATAACACTTGGAATTGTTAGGTATCATAATGGTTTGAGTAAAAAATACAACGCAAAAGGAACTTATGATTTCTCCATTCAACCAAATGCAATCATAAGTGATCAAGAGAGATTTGAAGCGATTAAATTTGCTTCTGAAAAAGCTATTAAATCATTTTTAGCGCAAGTATCTGCAGAGGGTGCTAGATCAAATAGATAAGGAATTGAAAATGACAATACAAACTATAATTAAAAAAGCTGTTAAAAGGTTAGAAAGGGAGGGGAAGCTTCTAACTCCTGATTTTTATGCTGAGGCTTTTTGTAAAGAAGCTAAGATAGCTGGTATGGCTAGTGAAGATTGTAATCATGTTGATAAATATACCAAATCGTTAAATAAAGAGTTTCAAAAAGAGTTAACAAACTATCGTATAAGAACGATGTCTGAACTAGCCCGTTTTTTAGTTTCAAAACTAAATAGAACAAACTCAACTAAATGTTCTGAGGCACTTGAATCACAAACTGTTTTTACAAAAAGAGTGCTTCAGGTTATAGAGGTTCTTCATAACAAAGAGGCGTCACTTCTTGCAAAAAAAAGTATAGAACTGTTGGATTCAAGGGCAAGTGCTTCTCAGATCGATCAATTTAGACAACTCTGGATAAATTTTATAACAACTTATGATGATACATTTTTATCAAAATTAAAACCCCTTGGTGAGGTAGATACAACTGACTTAAAAGCGACCATAGAAAATTTAAGGATTGATACTCAGGTTTCTGGTGGTAGTGATTTTAACCTATCGAAGATAGCTTCTATTTTAGTTTCTTCTTTGGTACCATCTATAGCTTCAAGTGTAAATGATAAGATTGCAACTTTAAGTCAAAAAATTCAAAATGACCCATCTATACTTGATACTACAGGAATAGAAAATGAGATAAAATCTGCTATTTCATTAAGAATATCATTAGACAAACAAAGTGTTAAAGAGATGGTTGAGTCTTTGGATGTTGTACTTGATAAATTGTCTTTGAGACTTATAGAGATGATAGAGCGTTCAGATAGCTCAACATTAGAGATACAAACTATAAAACAAGAGTTAGAATCGTATAGTGATGAGTCTAGTTCAAACTTTAAAATAGCACATAAAAAACTTTTTACAATAGCATCGGCATTGGAAGAAAATACACAACTTCTTAGTAAAGATTTATCAACACATAGTTCTGAAGTAAAAAACCTAAGTATTAGAGTTCATGAGCTTGAAAAAGAGTTAGCAGCAGTTAAACAAGAATCAAAAGAGGATTTTTTAACAAAGCTTTACAATAAAAGAGCTTTAGATGAATTTATGAACATAAAAGAAGCAGAATATGAGCGATATGGACGAAATTTTTCTGTAATTATGTTTGACTTGGATCATTTTAAATTGGTGAATGATAATTATGGACATGATGCTGGTGATGCTGTTTTATCAGCTTTTGCAAAAATCTTGAAAAAAGAGGCAAGAAGTGTTGATATAGTTGGTCGTTTTGGTGGTGAAGAGTTTATGGCATTACTTAGTGAAACAGATACAAGAGGTGGTGCTGTATTTGCCGAGAAAGTAAGAAAGCATGTGCAAAAAGCTCGTTTTATGTACAAAGGTCAAAGGATAGTGGTGACTGTTAGTTCTGGTGTTTCTGAGAGGAAAAAGCATATCTCTTTACAAGCTACTATAAACTCTGCTGATGAGTATCTTTATAAGGCAAAAAATGAGGGTAGAAATCAAGTAGCCTATAAAATTTAATGCTAAAAAAGTTTCTCAAAGAAAAACCGTTATATTACAATGAGATAGACTATACTCGTATGCCAAGGGTGTATAAGAGGATAGAATCTCATCTTCCATTACCAAAGATTATCCATATAGTTGGTACAAATGGTAAGGGAACAACAGGTCGTTTTTTAGCAACTGCTTTATATAATGTGGGTTTTAAAACGACTCACTATACATCTCCACATATTTTAGAATTTAACGAAAGAATTTGGTGCGATGGTCAAAATATCAGTGATGATGATTTGCAAAAAGCACATGAAAAACTACAAATAATTTTAACTAAAGATGAATCGGACTCTTTAAGTTATTTTGAATACACAACTTTTTTAGCAATACTCCTCTCAAAAGATAGTGAGTTTTTGGTTTTAGAAGCTGGATTAGGTGGAGAGCATGATGCAACTGCTGTTTTTGATAAAGAGTTGAGTTTGGTAACTGTTATAGATGTTGATCACGAGGCATTTTTGGGAGATACTATCAAAAACATTGCCACTACAAAGCTAAATGCTATGCAAAAAAATATGATTTTAGGTAAACAGAAATTTGATGAAGTTGTGAATATAGCAAAAAAGACAGCTACTAAAAAAGGTACAAATTTATCTTTATATGATGAGTTTTTAGATGCAGATGATTTTGATAAGATTGAGCAAATTTCTAAAAATCTTCAATTGCCATCATATTTGATACAAAATCTAAAACTAGCTATCAGTGGATTAAAATTTTTTCATATAAAATATGGTGTAGATAGTTTTGATAACTCAAAACTTTTTGGCAGACTTACTCGGTTGTCAAAAAATATTTTGATTGATGTTGGACATAATCCTTTGGCTGCAAGTTCGATTTTAAAGGCACTTAGTGGTAAAAAACACATACTTATCTATAACACTTATAGGGATAAAAATTATAAAGAGATTTTAACTATTTTAAAGCCAATTATATGGCATGTGGAGATTATAGAGATAAATGATGAAAGAATAGAAGCAAAAGATCTACTTCAAACTACTTTAAACTCTTTAGAGATAAAATACGCTCCGTTTATAGAGATTAAAGATGATGTTGATTACTTGGTCTTTGGCTCATTTAGTGTGGTAGAACAGTTTTTGAAGGTTTATAGTGAATAATCATTTTACAATTACAATTAATGATGATAATGGAGTTAAGCAATTTAACCTACATCAGTTTGTAAAAAAAATTGTATTTTATGCTGTTGTTTTTCTTGTTGTGATTGGGGTCAGTGCTGTTGGTGTTATACTTTATTTAGATAACAGTGTTGATAAAATAGAAAAAAAACGGATGCAGGTAGAAAAAGCCTATGAAGATTTAAAACTTAAAAATTTAAAATTAAATAAAAATATAAAAGAGACGCAACAAATCTTAGATATTAAGAAAAAAGAGTTGGTTGAAGTTTCAGATTCACTTGATGAGATAGAATTAATGATAGGGGTTTCACATTCTAAAGAAGTTCCTCTGCAAGAGAGAGTTAATTTAACAAAAATAAGTTCTATTGATATGGCAACTATGTTGCAGTTTATCCCAAATGGTTCACCCGTAGAGTATAAAGGTATAACAAGTAAATTTGGTTATAGAATCCATCCAACTTTACATAAAAGAGAGTTCCATCGTGGTTTGGATATGAGAGCAAAGATGAATACACCTGTTTATGCAACAGCTGATGGTATCGTTGAGTGGGCAGGTTATCATAAACGAAGTGGTTATGGAAATCTTATTATTCTTCAGCATAACTATGGCTTTAGAACTTATTTTGGTCATTTAAACAAGATTGTGATAAAATCCTCGCAATATGTTAAAAAAGGTGATTTGATAGCTTATACAGGTAATTCTGGGATGAGTAATGGACCTCATCTGCATTATGAAATTAGATTTATATCCCGTCCTATGAATCCTTATTGGTTTGTAAAATGGAATATAAAAAACTATAAAGAGATATTTGAAAAGGAGAAAAAAATACCATGGCAATCTTTAATAACGGCAACAGCTCAAATCAAGGTTCTAAAGCCGACGCAAACACGACCATTATCACGGCTGGATCAACAATCAAAGGGGAAATGAATCTTGAATGTAATCTTTATGTAGATGGTGAATTTGAGGGTGTAATAAACTCTAAAAAAGATGTAAATATTGGTAAAAACGGTCATATTAAAGGTGATGTTATAACTCATAGGTTAGTTGTTCAAGGTTATATAGAGGGTAGTGTTAATGCTCATAGAGTTGAGATAAAAGCTGCAGGAAGAGTAAGTGGTTCGATAGAATCAAGTGAGCTTGTGATTGAAGCTAAAGGTCTTTTTGAAGGAAATAGTGTTGTAAAAAAAACAGACACTTCACTTCAAAAAGTTCAAATTAGTAAATCTTAAACAGATTTAACACATAAACTAATGTCACAACGATTACTATATAAATATTTTAAAACACAAAAGAAATTTGATTTAGAAATATTAGTTTGTGAAGACTCAAAAGAGGCTCACGAACTCTCAGATGTTGCAAAATTTTTCAAAAAAGATGTATTGATTTTTCCAGATTTTCGTGCTTCTTTTGGTGATGATTTGCGTTCATATAAAGAGGAACTTCATCAACTATTTACATCTTTAAGAACATATTATCAAGCAAAAAAGAAACCACTCATCATATCTCCACTTAAAACTTTGTTGTTTCACATGCCAAAAGAGGAGTTGCTTGGCTCAACCTCTTTAGAATTTGGGGAGACTATAAACTTAAAAACTTTCAAAGAGAAGATGCTTTTTTGGGGTTATAGTTTTGTAGATATTATTCAAGTGGCAGGGGAGATCTCTTTTCGTGGGGATATTATAGATATATTTGCACCAACTTCTCAACATCCTGTTAGAATTTCACTTTTTGATGAGACAATAGAGCAGATAAAGTACTTTGAACTTGAAACTCAAAGAACACTTAAAGATGAGTTGGATGAAGTTATGATAACACCAGCTTTTTATTCTCTTGATGAAAATAGTTTTAATGCTTTAAATATGAAAGTGCAAACTTCACAATATGATGCTTTGGTTAAAGATATAGCTTCTCTAGGTTTTTGGCATCTAGGAGATATGGGTTATAATTTTTTAGAAAATAAAACTATAAAATTTGCAAAAAATTTAGATAATTTTTTAGTAGATGCTTATGCCCTAAACAATCCGATGCTAAGTCGTGAGAGTTTTAATCTTGATATTTTAGAAGATGATGATGAGTACAAAGAGTTGGTTGTTACTGATGTTCATACACTCCTAAGGGTTCATAAAGATAAAAAAATCACCATCATAGCTGCAAATAAAGCTGTTATGAAACAGGTTGGTCTTTTTGAGTTAGAAAATATCACAGAGGTATATGCTCCTTACATTTTAAATATACTTACAAAAGATGAGCTTGTTATATCGCTAAATAAACCAGAGAAAAAAAAGAGGCGAAGAAAAAGCTCGATTTTACTTGATGACTTAAAAACTGGCGATTATGTTGTTCATGAAGATTATGGTGTGGGGATATTTGAGAAGATTGAACAAACTGAGATTTTAGGTGGAGTAAAAGATTTTATTGTTATAAAATATATTGGTGATGATAAAGTATTGCTACCTGTTGAAAACCTAGATAGTATAGACAGATATATAGCAGGTGGTGGTTCAACTCCAGTTTTAGATAAACTAGGTAAAGGGAGTTTTGGTAAACTAAAAGAAAAGGTCAAAAAAAGACTCTTTGAAATCGCAGGAGATATAGTAAATACTGCAGCCGCAAGGGCGTTGATAAAAGCACCTAAAATAAGTGTGGATAAAAAAGAGTTAAAAGAGTTTCAAAAACTAGCAGGGTTTGACTATACTGATGATCAGAGTCAATCTATAGATGAGATTATCTCACAAATGTCTTCGGGGCATATTATGGATAGGCTTCTTAGTGGTGATGTTGGTTTTGGTAAAACTGAGGTAGCGATGAACACTATATTTGCAGCTTTTAAGTCAGGTTATCAATCTGCTTTTATAGTTCCTACAACTCTTCTTTCTGCTCAACATTTTAGAAGTCTTGATGAGCGTTTTGGTGAGCTTGGTATAAGGTATGCAAAATTAGATAGATTTGTAGCTGCAAAAGATAAAAACAACATCATCAAGGCTTTGGCATGTGGGGAACTTGATGTGGTTGTGGGAACACACACTCTTTTTGGTTTGGAGTTTAAAAATCTTGGTGTTGTTATCATAGATGAGGAGCATAAATTTGGTGTGAAACAAAAAGAGAAGATTAAAACACTTTATCATAATGTTCATCTCTTATCAATGAGTGCAACACCAATCCCAAGAAGTCTAAATCAGGCACTAAGTTCGATTAAAACCATGAGCCAACTTTTAACTCCACCAAATGAGAGGCAGGGGGTTAGAACTTTTGTAAAAGAGTATGAAGAAAAACTCATAAAAGAGGTTATACTTCGTGAGATTCGTCGTGGTGGGCAGGTGTTTTATGTGCATAATTCCATAGACCACATGCCGATAAAACTAGGGGAATTAAAAGCACTTTTGCCAGAACTCAGAGTGGTTATGCTTCACTCTAAAATCTCAGCTGCTCAAACTGAAAAAGAGTTGTTGAAATTTGAAGCAGGTGAGTATGACTTGATGATAGCAACATCTATCATTGAGAGTGGTATCCACATGCCAAAGGTTAACACTATTTTAGTTGATGGTGCAGATAGATTTGGTATAGCAGATTTGCATCAGCTTCGTGGACGAGTTGGTCGTGGGCATGTGGAGGGCTTTGCTTATTTTGTTGTTCAAAATAAAGAAAACCTTACTGATGAAGCCAAAAAAAGACTTTTAGCATTGGAGTCTAACTCATTTTTGGGAAGTGGCTCGGTACTTGCATATCATGATTTAGAGATAAGGGGTGGTGGAAACTTGGTGGGTGATGCTCAAAGTGGACATATCAAAAATATTGGTTATTCACTCTATCTTAGAATGTTAGAAGATGCCATAAAAGAGCTAAGTAATACCGTAGATACTCCACGGGCAAAAGTAGATATAAAACTTACAATCTCAGCTTACCTTTCAGATGAAGTGGTGAGTGAAGACAGACTTAGACTTGATATATACAGACGACTTGCTTCGTGTGAAGATGCAGTTGAGATATATGAGATTCAAGAGGAAGTTATGGATAGGTTTGGAGAGTTAGATACCCCAACTTCACAATTTTTTGAGCTGATGGTTATCAAGCTTCTGAGTTTAGATAAAAGGATTAAATCTGTAAGTAATTATGGACAAAATATAACTTTTACATACTTAAATGACTCAAAAGAGAGTATAAAATCAGATAGCAAAGATGATGATGACATCATAAAAGCAACACTTTACTATCTAAGAAACAATAAACTAAAGGTATTATAATGAAAATAGCTTTTATAGGCGATATAGTTGGTCGCCCTGGTCGTGATATGGTTAAAAAACATCTACAAAATATAAGAGATGAATACAATATAGATTTTGTGGTAGCAAACTACGAAAATGCCTCACACGGTTTTGGTTTAACTCTTAAAAATTGTAATGAACTTGTGGCATGTGGGATTGATGTGATGAGTGGTGGAAACCATACTTGGGACAAAAAAGATATACTCCCTTTGTTTGATACACATGAGCTTTTAAGACCTCATAATTATCCCAAAGGTGTTCCTGGAACTGGTTGTAAGGTTTATGAGATTGCAGGTGAGAAGTTGGCAGTTTTAAATCTGATGGGGCATTACTCTATGCCATATACTGATAATGCTTTTAGATGTGCAAAAGAGAGTGTAGAGAAGCTTCACGCTGAGGGTGTAAAAAATATTTTTATAGATTTTCATGCTGAAGCAACGAGTGAAAAACGGGGTATGATGATGCTTTTGCAAGGGCAGGTGAGTGGGATCATTGGTACACATACCCATGTAAGCAGTGATGATTTTCAAATCTCAAAAGGAACGGCATATCTAAGTGATATAGGTCTTAGTGGATGTCGTGATAATGTTATAGGGATGGATGCAAAAGTGCCTTTAAAACAGTTTTTAACAGGGATGAAAGGGCATTTTGATATACCAAAAAAATGCAAATCTATTTTACAAATAGCTGTTATGGATTTTGATGATGGTGTTTGTAAAAAAGCTTTTAAGCTAAAGTATTTTGATGATGGAAGGGTTATAAAAACTGATGCTTGGGTAGAAGAGGACTAGGCTGCATTGATTTTGTAAAATTCATCATTGGCTTTGTAGATGTTTACCATGCTTTTTGTGTCTTTTTGTGTGCCTAAATTTTGATTTAGTACGGCATGTGTATTTCTTGAGATTGGAAAAAGTTTAGCACTGCTATCATAAGATATTTTTGCATTGACTTTTGTATTTATCGCTTTATATTTTTTTGTATTTGTGTTTTTAGTTGTATTTTTATTTTGTAGTTGTTCTTGTATTTGTTGTTTATTTGAAAGGACTTTATAGTTTGATATATAGTTTATAGATAGCGTTTTGTTTTCTGGAATATTTGCAATAATGCTTGATGTAGGCTTTAATCTAAAAGAACTTTGTCCATTTTCAACTTTTTTAGATTTATTTTGTTGATTTTTAAGATTGTCTGTTTGTATAAAAGTGCTATAACTAGAAACAAACATCATAAACCTCCACTTTTAAACTCTTTAGCTTATTATAAGCTATAAAAGCTTTATTTTTTATAAGGTAAGTACCTATCCAAAAAGAACACCAACTATCAGAAGCTCAAAAAAGTGACTAATGCAAGGCAAAAACTTGTAGGAGCTACTGGTAGCTTTTGCTATGCCCTTTGGGTACAAGAGTTTTTAACGAAG
>Ga0256842_1000587_pt1 | contig 31949 bp, 50 predicted proteins | sample 4559240metaG_FD_185973 | JGI IMG/M metagenome (GOLD analysis project Ga0256842, IMG submission 185973) | Hydrothermal vent microbial communities from Guaymas Basin, Mexico - 4559-240 | ecosystem: Environmental > Aquatic > Marine > Hydrothermal vents | place: Mexico: Guaymas Basin | collected... | reverse complement strand
TTTTACCTCTTCAACGATAGCCTTCTCGGGCTTCTCAGCCTCGATCCTCTGTTTAAAGAGTTCGATTATTTCATCAGGAGCATCGATTAAGCATACAACAGCTTCTTTTCCGTCGATAAACGTGTTAAAAACGCTAAACCTGTCAATTCCATACTCCAATGCTATGTTTATGAGCTTAACCCTGTAACCAACCCCGTGAACCTTCTCGCCCGTTATCGTTATCTTAACCTTCACAGATTATCCTTCTTTTCAAATCGATAAATAGTTTACTGCAAATTTTATAATTAGTTTCATTTTTGTAGTTTACTACGAAATCGTAAGAGTTATATACTTTCAAATTCGTAGTAAAATATGAAGATAAAATGGAGGTTCCACTATGATAGTCTGCCCTCTCTGCGGGAGCGTCGAGTTCGAGAACGTGGACTTCCTCAACTTCAGGTGTTCGACCTGCGGCAGCCTCGTCAGCGCCCCGAACTGGTTGGAGGTGTCTATCGGAGATCGTGAGAGTAAGGAGGTGACCGATCAATGAACACTATCAGCTTTTTGAAGATACTACAGCCGATCGTAGACTCTTTCTCGCTTATCAATTTTCAGGATACGGATTTCGTGTCCTCTAACGGAGTATATTATCCTATAATCACCAACACGAATCCTGTAAGTGTTCTCACGACCTTTAATCTTCTTATAAGGCAGAGCAAAGGGATTATCGGCGAGAAGTCTAAGCTTTTCCTTGATCCTTTCTCTCGTATCCTCATCGAGCTTTTCAAGGAATTTCTTGGCTTGTCTGCTAAGATAAACTTCGAACATCATTCAAGCGGAAACTTCTCTCCTTTCTCCATCTCAGCCTCAATTTCGTCGAGTTCTTCGAGCTCTTCTTCGCTCAGCTCTTCAAAGCCTAAAAAGTTGTCTATCTTCGCATTAAGAATTTCAAGCATCTTCTCTATCCTCTGCAAGTGTTCAAGAATTACACTTTCTTGCATAGACTATAGTTTAACTGAGGAAATTGATAAAGGTTACTTCTTCAGATATTCCTCAATCTCCTCAAGCTTCTTCAATACAAACCTGCCAAAATCCGTGAGGATATATGCTTTAGATCCTTTCGGCGAATCTTTCAACAATACAGGCTCAACAAGTCCAAGATGGATAAACTCATTCATACGATTGGTAAGGGATTTATTGTCTCCTTTAGCAACTTCTCTCAATTCAGACCACTTCTTTGGAGTTTTAAGAGACTGTAGGATCTCCAATCCTTTAGCTTTAGCGATTGATTCTATTATGTCTCTTAATTGCACTTTTTGGTTTTTCATTGCACCAGAAGTTGGCTTAAATCTTCAAAAACTTTTAGAGAAATATAGAACTTCAAATATGTTTTTTGCACTATTTAGATACATTTGGAAACTTTTAAATATTAGGTGCAATTTAGAAACTTTTAGAGATAAACACCTCTTAAAGGTGGGAGTATGAAAGTATGTAGCGATGTTCCAGATGGTTGGAAGGATTTTCATAATTTCTTTGAGTATTCTTCTATCTCTTCAAGCTTCTTCAATATAAACATGCCAAATTCCGTTAAAACGTATGCTTTAGATCCTTTCGGTGAATCTTCGAGGAGAATTGGTTTCACAAGTCCAAGTCTAATGAATTCATCAATTCGTCGGCTTACAGAACTTTTGTCACCTTTGGCAATCTTTTCGAGTTCAATCCAAGTCTTAGGCTCTTTGAGGGCACGAAGTATGGTGTATCCTTTAGCTTTTGCAAGTGAAGTCAGAATTTCATCAACTGATACCATCAGAAACTTAGTTACAGGATTGATACTTTTGTTTTGGGTTGAGATTAGAAAGTTTGTCATAAATTTGAAAATTAGTAACGAATTAGAAACATTTATATACTTTTGTTTCAGATTAGTTACAAAGTTTGGAGGTTAAAACATGAAGGTCTGTTCAGATGTTCCGGAAGGTTGGAAACCACTCATTGAGAAAGCCATGAAGATTGAGGGTTGGGTTACGATTTCAGCGTATATCAGAGAGCTAATAAGAGAAGATCTGAAAAGAAAGGGATTGCTCGGAGTAAAGCCGGAGAACGAGGAGAAAGAGGCGGTTGTTGTAGGAGGGGACTGAGAAATGCTACAGCCGATCGTAGGCTCTTTCACGCTTATCCACCTTGGAAACGATAACGATCTTTTGATCCTCGTCGATGAAAAAGAGAATTCGATATTTACCGACTCTCAGGCGGAATGTGTTTTCTTCACCTTTGACCTTAACAGGCTTGGTAGAGAAAGGATCTTTGAGACTCAGAATCTTTTCCCGTATTCTCTCCGCATCGTGCTTGGGAATCTTACGAAGAAATTTCTCCACATCCCTGTGAACCTTTACTCGATACATAGATCCTCAGCATCGATGAACTCCGAAAAATCTCCTTTCTTAACCATTTCTTTGTGTTTTCTAATTAGTTCCTCCTCTTCAGGCGTCAGCGTCGAATCTATCAGCTCCTCTATCGATTCTTCAATACGCTCAATCCTCTTCTTGATCTCTCTCAGCTCATTTAAAATATCGACAAGAGAAACGGTCTCTTGCATATTTGACAATCTGCAAACAGAAGTTGATAAAGGTTACTTCTGCGAGTATTCCTCAATCTCTTCGAGCTTCTCTAAGACGAAGCGACCGAAGTCCGTTAGGACATGGGCTTTAGATCCACGTGGCTTATCGAAAACAACTGTTGCAGTAACCAAATTTAGTCTATACAATTCATTTAATCGATTACTCAGAGTTTTAGGATCACGCACTATTTTTCTAAGTTCTTCCCATTTCTTTGGCTCCTTTAGAGCATACATCAATTCAAGAGTTCTTGATTTCGAGAGGACTTTGAGAATTTCCTCCTTAGTAGGCATTCTGTCTTATTTAGCTTTGGAATTATATAATCTAAACTTTGATTTTATTCCAACTAAAATTGGAGAATTAGCAAATTATTTATATTGGTTGGTTAATAGTCCTATTATAGTTGGAGGTGTTTCCAATTGAAAGTATGGGGAGAAGTGCCGGAAAGTTGGGGTGACTTAATCCGCAAAGCCATGAAAATAGAAGGTTGGGACACCGTTTCAGCGTATATCAGAGAGCTTATCAAGAAAGATCTCGTTTCTAAGGGGCTTCTTGGAATGCCCAAGTCTGTTTTGGAGAAACAGGAGGTGATCTCCCAATGATATACGAGTGCATCCTCTGCGGTAGAATTAGGAATTCGAAGAAAATTGATTACTTTGATTCATTCTTATTTTTCGCTTCAAATTCGGCAATTAATTTTGCAGCAGCATATCTAAGTGCATCAGATATAGAAGAGAAATATCCTTGTTCAACTAATTCTTTGAGTTTCTCTACAATATACGGAGACATGGATACATTCACTTGCACGGATTTCCTTCCTTTCTTTGATTCATCTTTGAGCTCTGAAGAACTCATAAGATCATCACTTTACAATTTATTTACGGAATTGTATATCTTTCTTCCTAAAGAATTAATGACTCAATAGTAAAGAAATGGTAAAGTATATATTTAATGTAGCATTAGTAAAGAAATAGTAAAGAAGAGGTGATGTGCTGGTGTGCGCCCAAAAGGTTGTAAACGTAAAAATACCGCCAAGAGACTTTGAAGAACTCTCCAATCTCGTAAAAACTGGTAAATACGCGAGTATTAGCGATGCTGTAAGGACAGCTATTCGCCGATTAATTAAGGAGGAAAAAGAGGTGATCTTCAATGATATATGAATGTATTCTGTGTGGTAAAACTATTGATACAGACAGAATTACCGAACCCGAAGGATGGCAGATGTATCACGGCGTTTACGTTTGTGATAAGTGTTCGAAGGATTTAGGCAAAAAGCTCGATCTGCTCGAATTTCTGAGAGACCTCGATTCTGCCAGATCGGCACTAAAGTTCGCTCAAAAATACAACGTTCCCAAGGACATCAAGGAGAGAATCGAGAATCTGATCTCCGAGATCCAAGATCTAATCAACTACTGCAGGAGAACGGACGGGATAATCGACGCTGAGAGGTTCGACTTCGCCTTAATTTCCTAATTTTTGGAGGTGTGTAGCCGTGTCCGAGATTGGTTTGTCGGAATTGAAGGCGTTCCCGTATCCGTTGCTCATAGTCGAGAAAATGACCGAAGGCCAAATCATTCAGCCGGAGGAGATCAAGAACGTCAACGGAGATATAAAGTTAGGGAAGTTCCCCGACTGCGAGACTCTCATCAGAATTGACGAAAAGAACAACGAGGTTTGGGGTAAGTGCACATGCTTGCAATACGACGAAGGAAGGCCCTGCGTCCACATTGCCTCGATGTTCTTCCACCTCAGGCAGAACGATGGCGGAGATAAGGAAGATGAGCCGGGAGTGGTTGAGAAAATTATCAAGGGCGAGTTACCTGATATATCGAAGTCCGCTATCGTTACGAAGGTGGAACCTGCAAAAGACACGCCCGAAGAAGGAAAGAAGAGGGCGATGGACTTCGTCAGGAATGCTCAAAGCCAAGCCACCGAATTACAGATAATAAAGAAGATCGACGATTTAGACGAACAAATTGCGATTAAAGAATACGTTGCCGGCTCGGTTCCGCTCGTTTACGAAATTCCGAGCAGGAACGGGAAGAAGTTCGAGCTCTCCATTAGGGGTTGGGTTCAGGCGATGCTCTACCAAGGCAACGTCGAAATCGAAGACGTGAAGTTCGAGGAAATCGGCGGCAAGGTTGTTGCCAAGGCTTTCGTAGTAGATAAGGCACACAATGTCAAGGTCGTCGGAATTGCGGAGAGAGTTTCGAATCAGGACTTCTTCTATACAACCTTAGCCAGCAAGGCCATAAGAAACGCCCTCAAGAAGATCATAAGCCCTGCATTCGAGCAGAGAGTTATTAAGGAGGCTATCGAGTCCAAGCTCGTTCTGACGCTCAGAGACCTCAGAGAGGTCGCTCCTCCTTGAGGTGGCTTTTATGAAGTTCCTTCTTACCAGATACGGCCTGATAAACGTCGATCACGTCGTCGAGATTAGAAAGAGCTGGGCTGGTCTCAGAATTGAGCTTACAACCGGTCAGTCGAGGGTGATTGAACTCCCCGACGGAGTTAACGTTGACAGGTTCCTTGAGGAACTTAGCCTTCAGATGATCAGATCCCAGATTGTGGACTTAGAGAGCTTGGTTAAGCAGGTTTGTGGTCACAACAGTGGGTCCGCTATTTGTGAACACAGGGATCCGGATCCTGCGGATGTGGACACGAACAGGTTCCAGAATGCGGACACAGGTAGCGCTGCTGAGTCTGTGGACACAGAAGAGGACGTCCACCGTATGGACACAGCTTGCAGTCCCGATGTGGACGCGAACCTGATCTGGATCGAGATAAACGAACGAGTCCGCTACGCCTTGGATGAGGAAAGGAACGAAATCATTCTTCAGCACAAGCAGAACGGAGAGTTCAGAACTCTCAAAAAGTTCAGATATGAAGACCTGAAGAGAATCTGGGATGCCCTGCCTGAAAAGGCGACGACCGACGACGTTAGAGAGGTTGCCAAGGCGGGCGTTCGGACCGGCAATTTGGAGAACTATCTCATGCGAATTTTCACCCACGTTAAGTTCGGCGGAGATCTGAGATCCGTCAAGTTCAGAGATGGATACAACAGGATGGTTCTGATCAAGAATCCGGACGACTGTTTCTTCAGGGAGGAAATCAGAAGGCAGCTCAAGCTCGAAAGAGAGCTGATCGGAAAAGTCGATTCTTACGGAGGTGTCTAACTTTGAGAGTAGTTCATTTCAAACCATACTTTTTAGATTTAGAAACAACAGGGCTGAACCCTCTGGAAAACAGAATTGTAGCGATCGGTCTGACTGCTTTCGGCAGGGATGTAAGCGTTCTCTTATGTCGAGACGAGAACGAGGAATTAGATAGTCTCCGTCATCTTAACGAGAAATTCTGGAACATAAGCGCTCAAATTCCGAGAACTATGCCTTTGCTGGTCGGCTATAATATAGGCTTTGATCTGGGCTTCATCGCTGGCAGACTTGCGGTTTTAGTGAAGAAATTCAACGAGTCTAAGAAGTTGTTGAGGTTTGCGGGTCTGCTCAGAGAGATTCCGAGAGTTGACCTTATGCACGTAATCAGCAGATACTGGCTCAACAACAGATATATTAAGATGAAGCAGGTCTGTCAGGCGCTGGGCATGGACTATGACGACTGTGATGGTTCTGATATTCCCGAATTAGCCACAGAAGGCAACTGGGACGCAATAATAAACCACTTGGTGGCCGATTTGGAAAGGACAAAGGAACTCTACGCTATTCTGAAAGATCAGGGTCTGATAGTTCACAACCTCAAGGTCAGATACAACCTGATGGACGCGGAGGTGGTCGTGGAATGACGAGGACGTGCACGGATATTTTTGTGGCCACAGTTGTTAACACGCTGTTAACATGTAAACACGGTGTTAACAAACGTGTTAACACGGCCAGTAACAAGAAGTGCATAAAATCAGTGAAAACGGAGGACACAAAACATCTTTTAAAAATATTTTTAGGAGGTGATGAAAAAGAGTTTTCTTGTTTGTTTGAATTAAATTAATTTAATATAATATAATAATAGAAGAAGGAGATGATTAAGAATGAAGGAGATAAGAATGAAGGTAGTTGAGAGAAGGAGAAGGAGAAGATCCTATCTAGTCGTTTTCCGTGTTAACAAACTCGTTAATGCAACGTTAACGAACTCGTCTGTTAACAGATCTGTTAACACGCTGTTAACAAGTGTTACTGGGAAAGGGTTCTGTCGAAGTCGAGTGTTACCGAGAGGTGATGATGATGTCTTCTAATAATAACGGTAATTTATACTTATTTAAGAGCGAGCTTCAACGAATTGACAAGAAGAACGACACGAGACACAGAGAATTCGCAGAAAGAGTTGCTAAGAGGCACGGACTCAAAGATTTCAGAGAAGTTTTGGAGATTTATGAGCTCTGCTACAATATATGCATGGATCTCTGCAGAATCTTGGGTGTCTCTTTACGCGAATTGAAGTATGAGCTGGAGAAATACATTCCTATGGATCCTGTGGACAAAATCCAGAGAAAGTTCGGAGAGTTTGTTGAATCTATTGCCGAGGATCCTAAGAAGATGAGGGAACTCAACAAGGTTTACGGAATTCTGCACAGAATTTACATTCAGGATAAGCCGTTTGAGCAAGCTCTTTTCGAGGTTTTTAACGAGATAACCGAGAAGGAGGTGGAGAATGTTGAATGATGTTTTTCGAGAGTTAAAGAGGCAGAGCGTAGTTTTTCACACCGAGCTGATAGACGATCTCCTCAATTATTTAGATGCCGAGAACGGAGGGTTCTCAGAAATCCCAGAGGACTTCTTCGACAGGCTTGCCGAAGCCATCAACGAGCTTGAGGAGAAATACAAGGCAGGAGAGCTCGATCCGAGAGGAGAAGATTTGCTGAGAACCCTCAGATTGTTGAGAAGGCGATTGTTCGAGAAGAGGTTCAGCAGGCTCGTCAGGCTTGCGATGGCGCAGGTTTTAGGCTGTAATGTCGAGCTGAAGGGCTACAGGACGAGTAAGGAGGTCGAATTCTACGAGAAGCTCGTTTCTTTTCTGTCCGAGTTTAAGCGTGAGGTTTTGCGGGAGGGTTGAGTTATGAATATCGAATTGGAGATTAGGAAGGTTGAGGCGGACACGACGGGATGGTATTACGGATACGAACCGAAGGAGAGGAAGGTGGGGAAGCACAAGAGGAAGCTGAACGGCGAGGAATACGTCAGCCCTCGTATAATCCTACCCAGTGACTTCAACAACCTCATCGGAAAGAAGTTCAGACTTTACATCGCTGAAGGCGTTATCAAGGAGAAGAACTGGAGCAGAGAGGCCGAGATCGAGGGAACGATGCTTATCCTGTTCTTCCCGGAGAAGATTCTGAGAGAGGAGAAGAAGGCCGACGATTTTGAGGACGATTGGGAGGAGGAATGGGAGGATGAGTAGGAACATAATTCCTGTGGTCACAACTGGAACTCCAGAAGCTTGTGGACACATGCAGGTTCCGGATTGTGACCACAAACCTGCTCGAGCTCCCTGTGGTCACAATTCAGAACATGATCATGAATTAATCGAGGAAATTGATGAGGAGGTCAATTCCGATGTCCGAACCCAAGATCATCTGGACTGACGAACTTCGTATCTACATGGGCCCGAAAGGCGGGCCGATCCCGAAAGGTGCCAAGGTCAAGCTTTATGCCAAGGTATTCATCGGCTGGTGGCGTATGGGATTTTTTGAGTGGCCGATCGGTAGCGGGAAAAAGTGGTTTGCCCCAATTAGGTGTTTGTGGAGGTGTAGGTGTTGATCAAGCAGATTTCAGTTTTTGAGTGCTCTTTCTGCGGACGCAGGCTTTCTCAGGAAGAGGTCGTTATGATCGGCAACTGTTCCGTCTGTATCGAGTGTTACAAGCATCTGATGAGGTGTCGAAGATGATCGTCTCCAAGAAGCAGGATGAGGCCCTGTATAAGCTGATCAGAAGGAGGGGCGAAAATATTGTGCACATCCTCGTAAAGCTGAACGGAGAACCCATTGGAAAAATCGCTGTTGAGCTCAATGTTTCTCCCTTCTCTGTTATACTCCTCGTAGGACGGCTAAAAAAGGCCGGATTGATTAAGGAGGTGAGGATCAAGTGAGGTTGCACAAAATAGTTCTGAAGGTCGTAAAGCAGATTTCGGAGGAGTATAACATCCCAGAAGAGGAGATCCTAAGCGCTGCAATCAAAAGATTTAAAGAAAAAGAGTTTAAAGTTTGATTTTTCCTTCCTCTTTTAGGATTTCTAAGATCATCCGTCTAACTTTATTTTCGATGATTCTTTCAAGCTCATCATCTAAGACTGCCTCTATTATTTCCTCTTCTCCGAACTCCTTAACAAGTTTAGTCGGATCGAGTGCCGCCTTGCACTTCCAGCATCTCACCCTGAACGACTCGTTGAATTCGCCGCAGATCTGACATCTTACGGGTGAAAGCTTCTTAACGTCCGGTTCTGCTTCTTCCTCTCTTATCAGCCCAAGCTCCTTGAGTATCTTCTTGTCAGCATCCGAATCCACTAACTTGGCGTATCTCCTCAGATGTCTCGATCCGGGGATGTGCCCGCTCCTCTTAGATAACTGCTGTTCAGTCAGCAGAACGGCCCAGAGCGTTATGCCCGTATGCCTGAATTTGTAGGGGCTGAATTTTTTCCTCTTCTTAATCCCAGCCCTTTTGAACAGTCTGTCCAGAATTCTGTAATAAGCATCGTTGTTTATCGGTTTTAAAATTCCTTTTCTGAAGGCGTTTAGGTCTATCCACATCGGTGCTGAGGGATCGTCCTTGAGTGGATGCACGTTAAGCCATCTGGATACGTAGGGCAAAGAAAAGCTCAGATGGGGGCTTCTGCGAAAAGTCTTGCTTCTCCTTATTTCGACCCTTATACCCCAAGCATCTCTCACGAAATCTCCGACTGTCAGCGTTAGAATCTCCTCAGGTCTGCAACATAGGTCCAGATGACACATGATTAACGCAGGATCCCTCTCGTTCATGGCAACGCTTACGAGCCTCAAAACCTCGTCAACGCTTAGTAGGTCATCCCTTGCCAAGTCGTTATCCTTGGGTTCCTTTCTTTTTATCCTGCTTGCGAGATATGTATCGCCGCGGAACTTCAAAAAATACTTCAGAGCCTTTTTGTATTCGTTAATAGTATTCAAAGATTGATTTGATAACTCCAGCTCAGCAAGGAGTTCGTCGAGGATATCCTCATTTAACTCGCTCAAATTCAAATCGTATCTTTCGCACAGCAATCTCAGAGATTTGATCTCTCTGCAAACTCTTGCGACGCTTATACCGTTTGCAAGCCTGTAATTCTTGTATTTGATGATCAATTTTTTATTGATTTCAGAAATGCTACTTTTTTCGAGCCTTTTAAGCTCTCTTTTCAGTTCTTTTTCATAATCGATGGATCTCCATTTTTCCATGTCGACAGCGACTTTTAAACCCACGTTGTTGTCTTTCTCAGAAGAGATATTTAAGGGGTTGAAGTTTGTCCCCGTGCCTATAACGCTCTTAGGAGGGCCCGGACCGGGACTCGAACCCGGGACGACAGGATCCACAGTCCTGCGCTCTACCCCTGAGCTATCCGGGCCAGCGGTAATATATAGTCTGATGCTATTTAAAATGTTTTTGCTGACCGAATAAGATATATAGTGTCAAACTACTTGAAAAATCGTGATGATTCGAGTTTTGGTTAGTCCGTCGAATGTCGAAGAGGCTTTGGAGTGTATAAGGGGAGGTGCATCGATTGTTGACGTGAAGAACCCAAACGAAGGTTCTTTAGGAGCTAACTTTCCGTGGGTAATTAAGGAGATCGTAAAAATAACCAAATCTCATGGAAAAGAGGTTAGTGCTACAATTGGTGATTTGGACAAAGCCGGCACGGCAAGCTTAGCCGGTTTTGGAATTGCAAACTTGGGAGTGGATTACATCAAGGTCGGACTGTTTGTGAGCAGGATTGAAAAAGCCCGTGAGATCTTAAAGAACGTTGTTAGGGCTGTGAAGGATTTCGATGTAAAGGTCGTCGGAGCTTGCTATGCCGATTGGACAAGAGCCAAAACGATACCTCCATTAACTCTGCCAGAGATGGCGAGTGATGTAGATGCAGATGGTGTTATGATAGACACTGCACTAAAGGATGGAAGATCGACGTTCGATTTCATGAGCTTCGAAGATATATCCGAATTTATCGATAGAGGCCATGAAAACGGAGTGTTCTGTGCCTTAGCTGGCGGGCTGAGCTGGGAACACATCGAATCGGTAAAACGGCTGAAGCCAGACATAATCGGAGTCAGAACAATGGTATGCGAGAACGGAAGAAATTCCAAAATAAAGGGTGAGCTTGTTAGGAAACTCGTAAACGAGATCAATCGTTGATGCATATCATGTGTCCCATCTTTTCCTTCTTAGTTTTGAGATAGCACAAATTCTCCTTAGTTGGCTCGACTTCGATCGGCTCTCTAACAACTTTAAAACCGTATTTCTTCAGCTCTTCTATCTTAAGCGGGTTGTTCGTCATCAGCCTGATGGACTTAACTCCCAAATCCATCAGAATTTGCGCCGCGATCCCATAACTTCTTAAATCCGGTGGAAATCCAAGCTCTATGTTCGCTTCAACCGTATCCTTTCCTTCTTCCTGAAGCTTGTAAGCCATAAGCTTATTTATGAGTCCGATTCCTCTTCCTTCGTGCCCTCTCATGTAAATCAGAACACCTTTATTCTCTTTATCGATTCTCTTCAGCGCTCTTTCAAGCTGTTCACCGCAATCGCAACGGAGTGAGTGGAAAACATCCCCCGTCAAGCATTCGGAATGAATTCTAACTAAAACATCTCCCTCAGCTACGTTTCCCCTAACCAAAGAGACTATCTCACCTATCGGGGTTTTGTAGCCGACCGCTTTGAAAGTCCCGTAGAATTTCGTAGGCAGTGTGGCTTCAACGACCCTCTCAACCAACTTCTCATGTTTAAGTCTAAATTCTATGAGCTGGTTTATGCTAACTGCCACCAAATCCTTTTCCTTCGCAAATTTCAGAGCGTATTCTTTGCCAGCCACTTCTCCGCTTTCTGTCATGAGTGTCGAATATACTCCAGCAAGGCTGAAGCCGGACATCCTCGCAATATCCAAGCTCGCTTCACCGAAAGACGGACGCTCTAAAACTCCACCTTCCTTAGCTTCCTCAACGAATATCCTCCCCGGACAAACGATCTTTTCAAGATCAACGTTACCAACTACAAGATCTCTAATGAACCTTGCCCTCTCGTCCGCGGAAATTCCATTAGATTTGAAGTCGATCGGAATTAGATTGCCGTTATAGAACCTAAACCTGTTCAATCCTAACTTGGCGATTGTTCTCCAAGGCATCGCAACTCGAATCTCATCGCAATTCTTCATCATAAAGTTGATAATAGAGCCAGAAACGATCTCAGCAGGAACAGAAATGACTGCACGATCGTCATCGTAAATTATAATAGGTTTTGAGTTTTTAACAGCCTCGACGATTTCTTTCATAGCGATCGGGCGACTTTCAGCTATATATAATTTTTGAGATGCATCTCATTGTTAAGATGCTTAAGTTTACAGAAAATGCAAGTAGCTTTTTGCAATGTTGCACAGCAGTCAATGCTTGCATAATGCTGATCGAATGGTTTAAATCTCAGGGATTCTCGTAGGGATACTTTTCAGGCTTCTTCTCTTCCTTCGGCACATCCTTGGCTTTTTCTTCGATGTATTTTTCAAGCTCCCCAGTTTTCAGCAGTTCTTCGTATTCTCCTTCGCTAAGCTCGATTATGAAGCTACCTACATATCCACAATTCTTGCAGTAGTATTTTCCAGTGTATCCTCCGACGTCAAGCTCTATTTCGTTCGACTTGCAAACCGGGCAGATCAAAATTCTCTTCATAAAATCTACTTGAGGTTGCTGTTCATAAATATTCTTTCAAAACTTTCAAAACAGGAATGACGGCCTTCAAATTTATAAAGTAGTCGTCTATGGCATTCAACAGAGCTCCGATCTTATCCGTTTTGACTTCTATTATCAGTCTCCCATCTTCAGCGTAGCAGTAGCACCAGTCCAAATCGTCAGGCTTGAGAGCTTTTGCAACTATTTCGGCATCATCGATCTCGATTCTAAGCCTTCCGAACATCATACTTCCACCTTCCGAGCTTGACAGCAAAGCCTATCCACTTCTTTCAAAAATTCTTCAACCTTATCTGGATCGATGTTCGCTCCAGCAGCAACTCTATGTCCTCCTCCTCTCCCACCGACCTTCTCGGCCGCCTTTCTCATCACTTCGGCTAAATCAACACCAAGCCTGTCGTTACCTCTAGCAGAAACTTTAGCCCTTCCGTTCTTTATGTTTACAGCTATGAAAGGCTTGTCCGCGTAGAGATACCTTGAGAATATCGTTGCTATCGGACCAGTAGCTGGAGCGTTCTCCATAACTATGTATCTTATGCAGAATCCTTCCCTAACTTCTTCTCTCCTTTTACTTAGTTCTTCAAGCAGATCGATCCTGTATTTCCTCCAGATCTCCATAGCCTTGTCCAGATACTTTTCATCCCTCATGCATATCGCAAGCCCGATGCTACACGCCGAGATCCTACCGCACGCATTCACGACATCCGTGAGCGTTACCGCGTTCTTTATCAGCTCCCGTTTCAGTATGAACTTCCTGCCAATGAACTCGTCGATTACTCCCTCGTAAGCCCCCTGCCTAAGCAACCTCAACACTATGGCATTTGCGAGCCTGTAGATTTCATCTCTGGTAAGTTCATCCACCTCTTTGTCTCCATCCACTTTCACCTTTGCAAGAAACTCATCCAACTCTTCTTCCTTCTTGTAGAAGTCCAGATAAGGCTCAACAGAAAGCATCAGAACCTCCCTGACCTTTCCAGAGTGCAGATTGAGCCCCTTAACTTCCTCAATAAATCCTTCCTGCAATCCCTCTTTAATGATCTCGGCATTTCCGCCAGCAACCTTCTGCTTATCGCCGATCATTCCAACCAAGGCGATTCCGATCAGATCCTTGTTGTCTCCAAGAACGTTTGCAACCACATATGCCGTTCCGCTCGCTGAAAGTTCGTATGTTCCGTCCAATCCGGCAAGATGTGGATTCACGTGAACGAGCTCTCTCTTCGGCTCGATTCTACCGACCGGATAATGATGATCGATGATAATTACATCGGCATCGATCCCAGAAACGACATCGGGATAACCGCTACCCATATCTTCCAAAATAACGAGATCGTCACTGTCGTAATCAACCGGATCGTTCAAACCCCTCAAAAACCTCAGCTGGAACTGTTTACCAAGTCTGAGTAACGCTAAAGCCATTATAGCTCCAGCTGAGATGCCGTCTGGATCGTAATGGGTATATATTCTAATGAATTCGTGCTTCTCAACGAGCCTTATGGCTTTTCTGGCTTCTGCTTTCAGCATGTCGAGCATGGCATTTAAAATAGCTAAGAGATGTATAACTAATTTACGCCAATCAGGTAGTTGAACGCGCAATCTACAATCTTAACCTCAGTAAACGTTCCAATCTCTCCATCCTTTAGAATCACTGGTCTATACGAGTCCGCTCTCGCCATAAATGTCTCATCCTTTCCTCTCTTTGTAATGAGAACCCTCAGCTTTCTTCCGATGAATCTCCTATTCCTTCTAAGTCCGATCTCTCTCGCAAGTCTTGTGAGCTTCCTCGATCTCTCCTTCTTTATCCAGTCCGGAATATCCTTGAGCTTTGAGGCGGGTGTGAAGGGGCGTTTCGAGAACCTCGTTATGTTTACGATATCTGGCTCAGTTTCTTTGAGCAATTCGTAACTCTTCCAGAAAGCTTCGTCGTTTTCGGTCGGATAGCCAACGATTATGTCTGTAGAAACCATAACATCGTCGAAGTTCCTCCTGAATGCTGAAACTACTTCGACGTAATCTTCAACCGTGTGGGCTCTTCTCATATCACTGAGAACTTCGTTGTCTCCGCTCTGAACTGGAACATGGATGAACTTGTATATCTTTTCACTTCTATACGCTTCAATGAGGTCATCGAGCATCTTGACTGCATGATGCGGGTTCATCATTCCAACCCTAACTCTGAAGTCTCCCTCGATCTCAGATATAGCGTTCAACAGATCGGGAAGCATAAGTTTGCCTTTGTCAAGCCCGTAGGCTCCGGTATCTTGCGAGGTAAGCTGGATCTCCCTAAATCCCATTCTGACGCATTGCTTAACTTCTTCAACTATGCTTTCGAGGCTAAAGCTTCTAAGCCTTCCTCTCGCAAACCTCGTTGCACAGAATGAACATCTTCCGACGCACCCTTCCGAAATGGATACTATCGCTATTGCATTCTCTCTGAGCCGGCACTTGATATTGTGAAGCTTAGACTTGTCGATTCGACTGTTCTTACCAATAAGCACGAGCTTTCTACCGGACAATGCGGATTCGATCGCTAAATCGATCTTGTGGAGGTTATCTGGACTTAGCATAGCATCGGCAACAGGTTCAACCCTCTTAGTGGAAATTCTGGGCAAACAGCCAGCCATTATGATCTTCTTCCCCTTAGCCTTGAGATCCAAGGCCCTCTTAATGATCTTCCTCTCCGTAAAATCGATCACTCCACAGGAGTTGATAACCACGACATCAGCGTCGTCGATAGTATCAGCTAACTCGAAGTTTCTGGCGATTATTCCTCTCATGATGTCCGAATCGGCTTGATTCATCGTGCATCCGTAGGTTTCTATGAATACCCTGACCATTCTATGATGGTTTGATACGAGGATTTTTAAGAGTTTAACTTTCGAAAATCTTTAGGTTTCATAAAATGTGATAATTTGATCAGACTGATACTCGGCCTATCGTTATTTACTGCATCTTACTCATATGGAATCGAGAGAGCATTCAGTGTAAAGGGAATTGGACAATATCTAATAGCTCTATCTACTCTCTTTACGTTGCAAGGGATTTTTGGACTGCTGATATTTTTGGTTTGGACAGGACATACCATACCCTCTGGGGATTTTCGGCGATACTGGTCTTGGAACCCATAATCAGCTTAGATATAATTTTGAAAGTCTTCAGCGTAACCAGAAGCATAAAACTATGTAAGGAAGGATTCGCCGGTTATTGTAATGTTCCTACATCAAGTTAACGGATATTTTTCGCAAATCTTACGTCCGATTGTGATAATGGTAACAGCCGTTTTTAACCATTCTAAGTGTGCTTTTGGGGATATACCTTGTAAACGTTCATTCGAAATTTATATGGTGGCTGGTGGATCATGTCGACGTAGTAAAGTCGTTGAGATTGTTCAGATTTCCTTCATGCTTTACGGAGCTTGTGGAGTTGGAAGCGATTTCTACGAATTCTGTCCTTGTCCACTTCTTATCCTTCCCCACTTGGCATACCTCATAGCTATACATTAAAGAAGTGACAGTAAAATACATAAAACCGGCCCAAGAGCTTTAAAAGAATTTAAGTGGGCTCTGCGGGATTTGAACCCGCGACCTACGGCTTAGAATGGTTGCATTTGAGTGATTTTAGGAAACAAAGTTTTTGCAAATGAGATACGAGAAAATCTTAAGGTTAAAAGGAGCGGTGTTGATACGTTTGTTCCAAGTGACACGTTGATAAGGACCTGGTTAAGTAACAGAGAATAGTATGAAATTGTCTTTAAACTGTTGCGTTCCAGCGGTTTGCGATTTAATGGGGCTATGGTTATCTGTTCGGTGAAGATCGCAGAAATTGTAAAATCAATCACTACAGAGGAACCACTTTTTGCTTAAAATGGTTGACATTAACATGAGGAACTAAACAAAAGAAAAGCGGACCCGGCGGGATTTGAACCCGCGACCTACGGCTTAGAAGGCCGTCGCTCTATCCATGCTGAGCCACGGGCCCTCGATAAAATTGAATTTGACCAGATTTAAAAATGTTACGTAACTGTTATATCTTCGCATGATCATGCTTATCGCATGGAATTCTACACGGAGGAAAGGTTCAGAAACTGGATTAACAAAATAGCCGAAACTGAAATCGATCTTGAAAAGTCAGAATCATTGAACGTATTCGATCAGGTGGTTGAAGATTTCACCGTAGCATGCTTAAACATAATTAGAGCTCTAAAGGAAAGAGAGATAACTAAGAAGAAGGCGTTACAAGAGCTGGATGAGATGAGCAATCTTATTCTCACGAGTATCGACTTCGGAGATGAGATCAAGAACGAGCTCTTCGAGTTCATAAGAGAGAGCATAAAGGCCGTTCTGTATTCTACGAAGTTATTCATAGAGGGCAAGTCGAGCAAAAAGGGCTTCGAAGCCTTGCTTAAAGAAGCTGTTAAGAAGGAGCAGAGCGGAGACTTCAGAGGCGCCTTTGAAGCGATTGCAAGGATGGGTGCCAAGATTCTGAAAGGGGAGAAGTTGCCCGAAAATCTTGAGATTCCGGAAGATGGCTTCGTGATCAACTGGCTCGATGGAGTTGAGATGATTGACATGGTTGTCAGACTTACGGAGATAGATTCGAGCAATGAAACTGAAGATTGAAGATAACGTAGTCCAAGCCTTAAAGCATGGATTGAGCTACGAACTATACAAGGCATTACTGTTAAGCTACGGAAAGAGGGGAGAAAAGGCCTTCTTCTACGTCAAGGAGCGTAGAGTGAAGAAATATAGGGACTTCTTTGTAGTTGTGGGTAGGGAGGAGTATTTGGTCGACGATTTCTTCTGCACCTGCAAGGATTTCCAGCTTCGTTTGAAAGGGCAGAAACCTTGCGCGCACATATTGGCTCTCTTCATTGCCAAAAGACTGAAGTTCTACGACGAATTCGACGCATACTACATCGACTTTCTGATTCCGAATGATTAATATGATTTGTTTCTAATCTGACGATTATGTATGATGAGATTAAAGAGTTCGTCGCATTCATTCTCAAACGCAACGGTTTTAGGGTTAAGAAGGATTTCAGATGTCCAGAAGGTTGGATTGATGTTGCTGGATTTAAGAGGGGTTTTTCAGTTGGAATAGAGATCGGTAACCCCGAAAACGTAACCTCAAAGCTGATGAGCTATCCCTTCTCCACCAGAATCGTCATCTGTGATGATTGCGATTATAGATCCGGTGAAATTATAGTAACGGATATAAACAGCCTCTGTAAGACTCTAAATATTGATTGCAATCCATCCTTCGAAGAGTGGCTGAAGCAGAAGAAGGATGATGATTATAAGTTCTATCGCGTTGTCTTCGACCATTTAAGGGAAAAGCTGTCTGATGATGCTGTTGCTAGGAGGGCAATAGACGCTGTAATCTACCTATACATGGCCGAAGAGGTAATAGAGGATTACTCCGGCAAGGTTACGGAAAAGATCCCCTTCGTGAGGTTATACCCAACACTCGTGGAATGTGGGCTTGCAATAAGAGACACTAAGGATATATTCGCTCCCAAAACCTTCATGACTTCACTGACGAGGGATGGCTTCAGAGTTGCCAAGATTGCTGTCAGAGAGAAGCTCAGGAAAAAAAGGAATGAGATCGAGGATATCATCGACGAGATTGGAAGGGAGGTTTTGTTCGTCATCACCACCGGACTTGCTGAAAGAAAGGGTCTGGTTTTAAGGGAAGTGGATGTCGAGAGCTTTGAAATCTCTGGTGAGTGTTTGGATGAAATATACTATTCAATCTTGCCGATCTTCGCAAGCATCGACATAGACGACATACTCAAGATGTTCTACGGAAAAGAGTTCACACCCCTCACCGCTCTCTGTAAGGTTTTATCCTATACTGTCTTCTACCACAAGGCGAGAGATCTGTTTGAAAGGCTTTTCAAGATTAGTCTGGCTTCGAAGGTGCCAGTTCACGACTACTACGGCGAGTTCTTCGGATACGAATACAGAACCTCAAAGGAGGTGGCGGAGTTTCTTTCCAAATTTGCATATGCCAAAATCGACAGCGAAATCCTTCACAAGTTCTACAACATCCTACTCTTAGCGTTTTTGAAGGGGACGAGAACCAAGGATTTGGAGGTTGCACTGGAAAGGGGAATCGTCAGAGAGAAGCCGGGAGGGCTTGAAATCGTAGATAGAGAAAGGTTTAAAGAGTTCATCAAGGCGAGGATGGCGAGGATTGCTGCCGAGGCCGTTGAGAGTATATTTTCCTCACGAGCTTCCTCAAGATAGCCTCAGCCCTCCTCAGATCTTTCCTGCTTATCGAATCCTTTTTGGGGCAAAAATCATCCACAACGGCCTTTCCCGTTTCCACATCGAGAACGACGGGATATATCCTGCACCCAATCGGCCTGTGCTCGTATATACTACATCTGTTCGATTCGTCCAAAAAGTAACACCTTCCGTTCACATTTCTAAGCCTTGGGATCCCATCCACCTCGATGACGAATTCCTCACGCCTGAATCCTAAGCTTTCTATCGTCGCTATATCTTCTTCTGTCAGAGGCATCTCAGTCTGGTAGCAACATCTTCCGCAGAACATCCCATCCATCATGCAGTCAACCCTAACCCCAAAATTCCTTCGCATCTTCATGCTTCTCTTCAGCAAGCCTCTTCAGATACTCTTCAAGCCTCATTCCTTCCCTTTTCGCTATCTTCTTCAGAATCGTAGATGTCTTTGTGGAATACTGAACTGCCTTCTTCTCCCTGAAGGCCAACTCCTTCGGCATGAACTTCTCCGCGATTTTCCGCAAAACGAACTTCCTAACGATCTCACCGTCCGTTTTCCTGACCTTATATTCGACTGGAATGCTAATCGCAGCCCTCACTATGTCCCATTGTAAGTAGGGAGTCAGTATCTTCATCTCCAAGCTGTATGCGACCTTGTTGTCTCTAACGAGGTTTTCCCTCCCGATGTTTTTGACGTCATCGAGCAACTCACGTTCGAGCGTTGCCGGATCCATATCTACATATTTCCTGTATCCTCCAAAAAGCTCGTCTGCACCTTGCCCGAAAACTACGGTGTCGTATCCAAGCTCCTTCGCAAATCTGAGTGATAGATATATCGGAATCGCTATGGAAACCTGCAGAGGGTCGGTGGTTTCTATCGCCGAAACTACCTTCGGTAGAGCCTCCATTATCTCTTTCTCACCAAACTCGTAAACCTCTAAATCCCTTCCAAGCATCTTAGCAGCCTTCTCAACCCACTCCCTCTCTTCCTTCGATGCTGTAACGGTTATCAGCTGGAGATCGTAAAGAGATGCCAGAAGGGATGAATCGAGTCCGCCGGAGAAGGATATACATGCATAGCCGGGCTTGAAGCTGAGAAGGTTTTCTTCTATTATTTCCATAAGATCCTCCAAACTTGCGTCGATCTTCTTGAACACATCCTCAAAGCTGTATTTCTTCTTCTCAATCAAGTTCCCGCTGTAATCTATCTTTATAACCTCTCCTGGCCTCACCTCCAAAGGCTCCGATTCGAAGTAGTATTTGAAAGATGAGAAGGTTAGAGTGCTTAGATCATAATATAGGGGCTTTCCACCCAAGATGTCCCTCGAAATCAGAACGTGACTTGGCCTAAATGCTACGACAGAGTAAAAACCTTCCACTCTGATCGGCAATTCATCTGCAAACTTCAGATTTATCGAATGATCGCTATCGAAGAAGATATTCCCGCTCTGCTTTGAAGGAAACCTTGTAGATGCGTATATCCTCTTAGCTCTCCCATCCTCCATTTCTGCGAATGCGAATATCGACATCACAACAGATTATAGACTCGACCATAAAACGGTAACGATGAGGTGGAGAATCGTCAGAGACACCTTAATCGTCGAAGGCGACTTTTTCGCGATAAGCTCCGGCGTTTTGGGAGGATGGGGAAAGGTTGAACACATCTTTAACCACACGGTCAGAGATACCAAGTTGGAGTATCCCAAAAACTACATAAGATCTATCGCAGAAGAGTTTGGATTCAAAAGGTTCTTCGGACTGCTCACGGCCGTTCCAATGGACAAACTTGCCGTAAGAGAATTTGAAGACGTGACGGCATTTGTTACTGCCGGAGTTACGAATCCGAACGAGAAGATAGGGACGATAAACATAATAATCGTAGTTCGTGGTGACATGCCAAAGAGTGCGATGATAAACGCCGTTATTACAGCAACAGAAGCAAAATCGTGTGCATTGCTAAGTTCTGGCTTGAACTTCACAGGAACATCGACAGATGCGATCATAGTTGCAAAGACCGGAGAGGGAAGGTATTACGAATACTCCGGCTACGCGAGCGAGCTCGGGAGGAAGATTTGGATTTCTGTGAAGAGAGCTGTGTTGGAGAGCTTGGCAAAGTGGAACAGCAAGCCTTAGCAACCGTTTTATAGACGCTGCGATATTTAAGCTACTATGGGGAGCGTTAAGGATCTCATAGTCATCAAAGAGCCGAAGACCGACGAGTTAGGCTTGGGAAGGTTCGTATTTTCGGATAGATATTCCGTCTTCGATTACGGAAGGATGCCGGATGAGATAAAAGGAAAAGGGGCGTCTCTATGCCTAATTTCGGCGTTCTTCTTCGAGAAGCTTGAGGATGAGGGGATTAAGACGCACTACGTAGGATTGGTTGAGAACGGTAGGGTCAAGAGGTTCGATGAAATAGAAGAACCTACAAACATCATGGAGATCAAGCTCGTCCGAGTTCTAAAGCCTGAAAAGAGGAATGAGCATTACGATTACACTATCTTCAAGCGAGAGAAGGCAAACTTCCTTATCCCGCTCGAAATCATCTACAGAAACGCCTTGCCAGAGGGTAGCAGTGTTTTCAGAAGACTCGAAAGGGGCGAGATTACGCTTGAGCAGTTGGGATTGGATCACTACCCAAAGCCGAACGAGAGGCTTGAAAAACCGATCTTAGATGTTAGCACGAAGCTTGAGGATAGGGACAGATACATAAGCTGGGATGAGGCCAAGGATATCTCCGGCTTAAGCGATGAGGAGCTCGAAAAGATAAAGAATATCACGCTTAAAATCGACGAGATCATAACGAAGGAAGTGAAGAAGGTTGGAATAACCAACGACGACGGAAAGATCGAGTTCGCGTTCGATGATGGCAGAAATTTGATGGTAGTCGATGCCGTTGGAACGCCGGATGAGTGCAGATTCAGCTTCGAAGGGATTCAGATAAGCAAAGAGGTGCTGAGAAAGTGGTATAGAAAGACTGCATGGTTCAAGAAGCTTGAGGAAGTTAAAGGAAAGCCAAACTGGAGAGAAATGGTTGGAGAACCACCAAAGTTGCCGGAGGATCTGCTGAGGGCTGTATCGGACATGTATAAAGCATGCTGTAATGAAATCACCGGAAGAAAGTTATTCGATGTAGAAAGTCTTAAAGATGTTGTCAAGAGATTGAAGGAGCTGATCGGTTGATCGATATGAGCGTTAGGGATGTTATAAACCAGATCGAAATCACCGAGATTGAGGAAGAGCTGAAGCATGACGAGGTAGTCCGATTTTTGAAGAGCAGAGGGCTCGAAAAGACGCCGGTTCTTTTGAACGTCGAAGGTAAGACCGTTGCTAAGAACTTCGTGGCTACGAGAGAACTCCTCTGTAAATACTTGGGGATAAAGAAGGAAAATTTGGCCGAATTTCTCGCAAAAATGGATTACGAATCCGCTGGTATCGAAATACGGAAAATCCTTCCGTTGAAGGAGAAAAAACGGTTCGATTTGCTAAAAGAGCTCCCAGCTTTGAAATACTTCGAGAACGATGGCGGCAGATACATAACCGCTGGAGTGGTGATAGCCAAGAGGATCGACGCAGATCCAAATAAGCCGGAATCCTACAACGCTTCGATTCACAGGATGATGATACTCGATGGAAAGAGGTTGGTTGCAAGGCTCGTTCCACCAAGGCACACCTATCTAATGTGGAAGGAGGCTATTGAGCGAGGAGAAGATCTACCAATAGCGATAGTGATAGGTGTTCATCCCCTCTTTCTCTTCGCCTCAGCAACGAGGGTTCCGGAGGGGATGGAATTCAGATACGCCTCTGCACTGATGAAAGGACTCGAACTGTTTAAAGTAGGGGATATGCTCGTTCCAGATGCAGAAATTGTCTTGCTTGGTAGGATTACTAAGGAGAAAGCCGAGGAAGGGCCATTTGTGGATATAACGGGAACATATGACAGGGTCAGAATGGAGCCAGTCATCGAAATAGATGCAATGTTCGTCAAGGACGATCCGATATACTACTCAATAACTCCGGCGAGCAGCGAGCACCAGATCCTAATGGGTATCCCGTATGAGCCGCTGATATACAAGAGCGTGGCAAACGTTTGTAAGGTGAAGAACGTAGTAATGTCTCCCGGGAGCAGGCACTACTTCCACGCGATCGTTCAGATAAAGAAGGAGACTGAAGGAGATGCGAAAAATGCGATAATTGCCGCGTTAGCAGCAAACCCAAGCCTGAAGGGAGTGATAGTCGTCGATGAGGACATAGACATATACAACTACGAAGATGTCGAATACGCCATAGCTACAAGATTTCAGGCCGATGAGGACTTCGTCATAATTAAGGGAGCAAGAGGAAGTAGCTTAGATCCTTCAGCTGGTAAAACAACGGCGAAATGGGGAATAGATGCGACAAAAAAGCTCGATAGGTTGAAAGATTTTGAAAGGGTTGCTTAAAGGGTATAGTCGAGAACCCTCTTAGCCTCATCTATGTGATCGTCGTAAACTCTCTCGACATCTGGATGAAGTGCCTTTATCACCCTACCGATGAGAACGAACAGTGTGCCGGTTATTATCGGTAGCTCATCAACAAGCTCGTCTTGGAGAGGCATGTCTGTGGGGATCTTTTTGAGTACGAACTTCTTTATCGGCTCTATTTCAACGTTTTCCCTCTTTATTACCATCCTGAAGAGATCCATTGAGTTTAAGAATCCCTTCGTCAGTGGAAGATCTCTGAGCATGATAACGTTTCTCCCCTCAGCTTTGGCCTTATCGTAGGCCACCTCGAAAAGATCAGCTAATTTTTTCTCCACGATCTCCATCATCTTCTCGGCTTCGACCTTATACAACCCGAGATCGCAAGTTTCCCTGAGTATCTTCTGTAACTGCGGATACGGGATTATCATCTCCACCATGATTTTATTTTTAGCGTTCGCTGTTTATAATCCTATCCTACCTACTCTCCCAGAATGTCGCTGAGATCCCACTCTTCCTCCTCAAACTCGAACTCCTCTTCGAATTCTTCAAGCTCGTCTTTCTCCTTAAGTTTTTCGAATTCTACCTCTTCAATCTCCTTCCTCTCTTTAAGCTCCTCTTCCTCGATCTCCTCGATGAGCTCAAACTCCTCCTTCAAGCTCGCCAAAGCCTGCTTTACCATCTGTCTGAATTCGTTGAGGTTCGGATTGTATATTTGCCATGCAAGTTTGCAGTCTTCATCCTTTTTGAGCTCCATCCTCTTTATTCTCTCCAAGGTCTTTAGGGCTGTCTCGTATATCCAATAATCCCTCGTCTCGCTGTCAACTACAGATATGCTCTCCGGGCGAAGAGACACGAACAACCTTCCATCTCGCTCGAATACACCTATCTTCGCAACTATCGCTACAAGTTCTGGAGGTTCTATCTCCATAAGGGATTCAAGTGCATCAGGCTGAAACCTTCCAACATAGCCGAAGAATGCACCAGTAGGATCTGCCACCCTTATTCGCCAGATTCCCGAATCGGGCTTGATCTCATCTTTATCGAGCAAAGCCCCTACAACAAACACCCTGTTGCACCTCATCCCCAAAGGTGTTAGAACGTAAACGGGAGCTTTATCTTCTTCAGGCTTGATCCTGTGAGTCGATCTGTTGAATTCGTATGCGAATATTCTTTTCGCGATTTCTCTCCTCCTAACTCCGTTCATGCAGCAACCTCCTCGATGAGTTTTTCAATCTCGGCTTTATCAATTCCTTTCAAAAATTCGACCTCATTTACGATAAGATATCTCCCGCCCCTCGTTCCTCTAACCTTGAGATACCTGCCCAAAAGCTGGGATTTCAACTCCGAAAGAACAGCATTCCTGTCTAACCTTTCGGCTGCAATCTGCTTGGCTTTCTCCAAATCTATACCAGTTAGAGCTTTTATATTTTCTTCATTTAGAATAATCTCGTAGAAGTTCTCACCATCATCGAGAACACCCTTAATTCTCAGATCATCGTAACCTTCAACCTTTCCGTGAATAGGGCAGATTCCTTTTGTCATGACCCTTCTGCAGAGCTTGCATCTTTGAATCAAACCGCTGTTCTGCTGAATCGCTACAAGCGCTCCAACAACTTCAATCTCACGGGGTGGAATCTGAATATCCTCTTCTATCTCTACTATGTCGCTTGTCCTCGTTATATATACCTGCATCCTACCTTGGAAAGAATCCGTCACGATATTCCTAAAGAGGTAGCTTTTTCCCTCCTCAACCTCACCCTTTCCAGATTTAGCCCAAATTACGAACTTTATCATGCCGGTCTCATCGCCAATCAAACCAACCTGCGAAACGCTTGGACTCGAAGAATCCCAAAGCTGGACAACCTTAGCCTTAAGACTTACCCACTGTCCCGGTTTCGTTATATCTGCAATCTTAACGAGAGGAGCTTCAGCAACTAGTTTCTCTTTAGGAATCTCAAGTTCCTTTATGAGCCAGTTTTTAACCGTCCTTATAGCTTCACTTTCCGGAACTTTGAATTCATAAATCAGGAGCATAAGCCTCTTCGAAATTTCCTTAGCATCGACATCATATCCTGATCTTCTGAATTGCTCCACAACTTGGTTTGTTATCTGCTTGATCCTTTCTTCCTTCATTCTATCACCCGATTGAGTCCCTAATATCCTCAACAATAAATATCTTTCCCCGTCAAATATAAAAAATAATATTTATCATAAAATTTTTTAATGTTCGAAGTTTTTGCCGGAATAACTCTTTTATTTTGCCTCGACGTTCTTAAACCATGCAAGAAAATGTCAAGCGTTGGCTTATTGAGGAGGGAATATTTAAATCCGAGATTCCGGATGAAAACGCTGATTGGCATTATGTTGTAGAATTTCCGGCAAATTCCGGTCAGATTTCGGATATAATTAAGCTTAAAGGAAGAGATATCATTGTGGTTGTAAGCGGTGTCATTTTAGCTGAACACCACTACAAGGCTCTGCATTCTTTACCTAAGGAGAAGAAGAAAAAGCTGATATTCAAGTGGAAGATGGATCTCCTATTCAGAAAGGCTGAGTTCAGAATGCTGCCGGATGCAGAAAACATAAGGCAGGTGGAATTTCAGATTCCGATATATTTGGAAGAATTAACGAAGCCGAAATTGATGGAAGCTTTGAGGGAGATTTTCAAGTGCAAGCTGTATATAATATGGAACGTGAATCACGAGTTTGAGAAAACAGAGGATAAGGATCTGATGTATCTTTGAACAAGCAAAAAATAGGATTAAGCCTGCTGTTTGGCCTTCTTAGTCTTGAGCTTCTTAAGTCTGATTATGTTCTCTCTATCCATCTCCTCGAGCTTGAAAGATATGAACTTACAAGCTTCCTCCATCGATGGAATAACTCTATACTCCAAAGCGTTAACTCTTCTCTTCGTCTTCTCTATTTCCTCGATAAGTCTCCTTATTGTGGTCTCTATCTCCGCCACTTCCAATATAGCATCGACCAACTGCTCGAACGCCTCAACTGCCTCGTCTATTCTTGCAGTAGTTCCCAAGACACCGTATTCTCTCTCGACGACGCACTTGATTATCTTCTCCTCCCTCTTGATGACCGGAACTACTACACCCATGATGTTCTTCCTTTTCATCACGAACCTTGGCTCACACTGCCTCGAAAGAGCTATCGACTTAACGGCGATGACACCATCGACAGCCATGGCCAATGCTAGTTTCTGCTGAGCCCTCTCATACTTCTCAGCCATTCCACCGATGACCTTCTTGGCCTCCTCCAGAAGCTCTCTGAATTCCATGATGAGTCCGTCTCTTTTCATCTTTAGCAGTGCGTGACCTCTCTTAGCCATCTTGATCCTTCTTCTGAGTTTGATTAGTTCCATTCTTGTCGGCTGAACCTTAACTACCGACATGGAAACACCCCAAAAAAGAAATGAAAAATGATGTTAAGAGGCTTCGCCCTCGGCGGCCTTCTTCTTCCTGTACTTCGGATGATACTTCTCGATGTATTCTCTTCTGATCTTCGTGAGTTCCTCTTCTGGCAAAATCGCGAGTAGCTCCCAACCCAAGTCGAGCGTGTATTCGATGTCTCTGTCCTCATACTTGCCCTGGTTGACGAACCTCCTCTCGAACTCATCAGCGAACTTCAGGTATCTCCTGTCCCTCTCTGACAGCGCCTCTTCACCGACGATGGCTACTAGACCTCTCAGGTCGACACCCTCAGCGTATGCAGCATACATCTGGTCATTCCATTCCTTGTGATCCTCTCTTGTCATGCCCTTACCGATACCTTCCTTCATCAACCTGCTGAGCGATGGAAGGACATCGATGGGCGGATAGATACCCTTCGCATGGAGCTCTCTGCTCAGGACGATCTGACCCTCTGTTATATATCCTGTCAGGTCTGGGATTGGGTGTGTAATGTCGTCACCGGGCATCGTCAGGATGGGCATCTGAGTGATCGTTCCCTTTCTACCTCTAATTCTACCGGCTCTCTCGTAGATCGTAGCCAAGTCGGTGTACATGTAACCCGGATAACCTCTTCTACCTGGAACCTCTTCTCTAGCTGCTGAAATCTCTCTCAGAGCTTCACAGTAGTTTGTCATGTCCGTTAGGATAACCAAGATGTGGTAGTCGTATTCGTAAGCAAGGAACTCAGCTGCTGTTAGAGCCATTCTCGGTGTGATCAATCTCTCGATAGCTGGGTCACTTGCAAGGTTCAGGAAAACGACAGCTCTCTCCAGAGCTCCAGTTCTCTCGAACTCCTTCATGAACTGGTGAGCTTCCTCGTATGTGATACCCATAGCAGCGAAGACGATAGCGAATTCTTCTTCTGTTCCTCTAACCTTAGCCTGTCTTGCAATCTGCAAAGCGATGTCGTTGTGTGGCAAACCTGAACCGCTGAAGATGGGCAACTTCTGACCTCTAACCAGTGTGTTCATTCCGTCGATGGCTGAGATACCAGTCTGGATGAACTCTCTCGGATACTGCCTTGCGTATGGGTTGATAGCAGCACCGACGATCTCTCTCCTCTCCTCAGGAACGATCTTCGGACCACCATCTATAGGATCTCCCGAACCGCTGAGGATCCTACCAAGCATGTCCTTCGAACAGTTCAGCTTGACGACATCTCCAGTGAATCTTACTGAGCATGATTTGTCCAAACCTCTCGTTCCCTCGAAAACCTGAACGACTACAAAGTCCTTAGCCGTGTCCAAAACCTGCCCCCTTCTGACGGTTCCATCTGGAAGCGTAATCGTAACCAACTCACCGTAAGCCACAGGCTCGGTCTTCTCCAAAAAAACTAAAGGACCGGCAATATCCGTAATCGTCTTATACTCCTTCCCCATCTCAATCACTCTCCCAAGAGGTTCTTCCTAATTTCCTCCAAAGCTTCCTCCATAACTGGCTTGTAGTTCTCCTCGAACTTCGCTCTTGCGAACTTCTCTTTTCCAGGCACGTTGATGATCTCTTCGACGGTCTTACCCATCTCCAAGGCCTTGAACATCCAGTCGTTGATCATCTTGATACCCTTAAGCATGTCATACTGCTTCTCAAGTGGGCAGTAGGTGTCAACCGGATCGTATGCATACTGGATCAGGAAGACTTCTCTGATCATCCTCGCAACTTCCAACAGAATTCTCTGTGCATCTGGCAGAGCATCGCTACCAACCAACTGAACGATCTCCTGCAAGTTAGCCTCTTCCTGCAAGACCTCCATAGCCCAGTTTCTTAGCTCACCCCAGTCTGGAGCAACGTTCTGCTCGAACCATGATCTTAGCACTTCTGCATACAGGCTGTAGCTCTGGAGCCAGTTGATAGCTGGGAAGTGTCTTCTTGCAGCGAGCTTAGCATCCAGCGCCCAGAAGACCTTTACGATTCTCAACGTGTTCTGTGTAACCGGCTCGCTGAAGTCTCCACCCGGTGGTGAAACAGCTCCTACAACCGTAACACTTCCAATGTGTCCGCTGAGTGTCTTAACTCTACCAGCTCTCTCGTAGAACTCAGCCAATCTTGATGCTAGGTAAGCTGGGTAACCTTCCTCACCGGGCATCTCTTCAAGTCTACCTGAGATCTCTCTCATCGCCTCAGCCCATCTGCTCGTCGAGTCGGCCTGAATAGCAACGTCGTAACCCATGTCTCTGAAGTATTCAGCTATTGTAATTCCAGTGTAAACTGAAGCCTCTCTAGCGGCTACTGGCATGTTCGATGTGTTAGCAATAAGGACCGTTCTCTCCATCAATGGTCTTCCAGTTCTTGGGTCCTTCAGCTCTGGGAACTCTTCAAGAACTTCTGTCATCTCGTTTCCTCTCTCACCGCAACCGATGTATACGATGATCTGTGCGTCAGCCCACTTAGCAAGCTGGTGCTGGGTGACGGTCTTACCAGAACCGAACGGACCCGGTATGGCGGCGGTTCCACCCTTAGCTACTGGGAAGAACGTATCAAGGATTCTCTGACCCGTGATAAGCGGAATCTCTGGTGGAAGCTTCTCAGCGTAAGGTCTTGGAATTCTGACAGGCCACTTGTGGTAGAGCTTGAGCTCCATTCCGTTGTCCAAAACCGCAATAGTGTCTTCTACGGTAAAGTCACCCTCGTAAATCTCAGTGATAGTTCCGCTTACGTTTGGAGGAACCAAAATCCTGTGCTCAGCGATAAGCTCCGTCTCCTTAACGACACCGATTATATCTCCACCCTTAACCTTGTCGCCCTTCTTAACGGTCGGCTTGAAAGCCCACTTCTTCTTTCTATCCAAACCCGGAGCCTCGATACCTCTACCGATGAAGTCACCACTTACTTCCTTTAAAGCCGGAAGTGGTCTCTGGATACCATCGTAGATCGTTCCAAGCATTCCCGGTCCAAGCTCGACGCTCAATGGCATTCCAGTGTTTACGACCTTCTCACCGGGCCTAACTCCGGAGGTGTCTTCGTAAACCTGAATGAGGATTTTGTCTCCTCTGATACCTACTACTTCTCCCATCAATCCATCTTCTCCGACCTTACAGACGTCATACATCTTTGCCTTCAGTCCCTCAGCTACTACGAGAGGTCCTGAAATCCTATAAATTTCTCCAACCGAACCAGCCGTTTTCACTTCCATAGGTCAACACCTATCGCCTTTCTTATCTTCTCCCTCAACTCCTCAACACTACCCATACCGCCCACCGCAACGAAGGTGGGCTCAACTCTTTCGTCGATCTCCCTCCTCAACGTGACGGGCAACTTCTTAAGATCGTCATACCTAATAACAACGATACCAACATCTTTTCTGTTCAAAACATCCTTAACAGCGTTAACGAGCTCTTCATCGTTGGTAACATCATAGACATCTCTAATTCCAACGAGTCTAAAACCGATATTAAATTCCGGATCACCAATTACAGCAACCTTCTTCATAATATCACCAGCTGTTCCTCAATTTCCTCATTTGGAATTCCCTGCCACTTACCCCAGCCCAACGTCCTTAGGTTGTCAACTTCGATCTTCTTCAATACCATATACTGCAACACAGGTAATATAGATAACGGATAGTTGCTTGCCCTCTTCGCAACGACCTCCATCCAAGCCTTGTCGAATTTGATCTCTATTCTCGAAATGCTCTTATCCGTGATTCCTTCAATGCCCTTCGAGAACCAGTAGCCTTCCAAAGCCTTCGTAAGCTCATCCCACGCCATTGCCGAAAGCTTCGCCGCCTCCTCCTCTGTTATCTCAAAGCCGCCTGGAATTATTCTCTTCATGATCTCCTCAGTCGAGACATCTTCCCTCTTCAACCTCAATATAGTCTTTATGTTCTTTATATCGATTTCCATTTTTATGAAATCGACGAAGAGCTTCAACGCGAACTCACTCGGCCTCTCCCTGAGTATCTTCTGGTAGTAGATCTTGTATAGCTCGTCTTCTATTATGCTAAGCGGTTCGCTACCGACCTTAGATAGAGCAGAATAGTACGGTGTTCCCTCGAATGTCTTAACTATTTCGTCGATCTCCTTAGGGATTAAGGACTTGTAGAAATCTATCGTGTATTCTCCGACTGGAACTAAAGACTCTTCGATCTCCTCTGCAGAAACTCCAGCCATCTTACCCCTAATAATATTTATTATGTTCCATATATCCCATCTTCTAAGGTATTCGGTAATGAGATCTTTGGCAATGCCAAACGAAACATCTTGAATCTTCTTGTAAGTTCTACCAAGGTTGAGCGTTAGAGCATAATCCAGAAGTCTCGGCCCACTGTATTTGTAAGCCAATTCGTCGATCTCTCTCTTGTAGTCCGTCTCCTCTAAATACCTCACTATTTCGTTGAAGTCCATGTTCAACAGCTTTCGATACTCCTCGCTTGGAATGAGTCTTCTCTTCATCACTTTTACCCTTGCAACTATATACGCCCAAGAGGATCTCTTACTCTTGAGTATCATTGTGGATCACCCGAACAACATCTTAGACAACTCACTCATCTTCTGCTCGTAGAGCTGGTTCAACAATTCCTCAAAGGTGAGGTTAATCCTCAACTCGCCATCCGCACTCTCTATTACAACACCTCCTAAGCAGTCGATGTTTCCACCGTATTTAGCGTTCAAGCCCAGTTCCTGAATTATCGACTTTATGAGATCCTCATCCTCTTTGTTTGAATATACCACCATCCCTTCAACGGCATGTTGCTTGAGCAGAGCTGTGTATATCTTCTTCTTTGTATCCAAATCCATACTCTTTATTCTCTCTTCAACGGACTTGAATACAGCCTCAAGGACTTCCCTCTGCTTGTTCAACAGCTCTCTCTTCATCTCAAGTCTGACGCTTGAGATCTCCTGCCTTCTAAGCGCTTCGGCTTCTTTTTCTCCATCTTTTCTTGCTTTCTCCAAAATCTCTTTAGCTTTCTCCTCAGCCTCAGCGATGATCTTTTCTGCCTCACTCTTGGCTTCGTTGATTATCGCTTGAACTTGCTCCTCACCCTTCCTATAAATTTCCTGGACAATGCTATCCAGTGGCATTTCTGTTCACCCTTTGCAAAATTTTTAGTGGAAGGCGAACATCAGTATGAATGCGATGACCAATCCGAAGATGACGATTGTTTCTGGGATAACTGTGAACAGTATACCGAGACCAAAGAATCCTCTGTCCTCTGCAGTCGCTCCTACAGCAGCAGCTCCAATTCCACTCTCACCAAGTCCAGCTCCAATTCCAGCCAATCCTACAGCTAAACCAGCACCAACCGCAATCAAACCCCTCGCAATCGCTTCCTCCGCCATTCACACCACCTCC